>Ga0335394_10002523_pt1 | contig 20603 bp, 19 predicted proteins | sample MAT03_FD_205741 | JGI IMG/M metagenome (GOLD analysis project Ga0335394, IMG submission 205741) | Freshwater microbial communities from Lake Fryxell liftoff mats and glacier meltwater in Antarctica - MAT-03 (spades assembly) (version 2) ...
CCATGCGCACCGGCATCCCGAGGATCTCCTCGGCGAACTCGGTCATCCCTTCCATCAGGACGCCGCCGCCGGTCAGCACGACGCCCGCCGAGAGCTGCTCGAGCAGACCGGTGTCCTCGATTCGCTTGCGGATCACCGCGAAGATCTCCTCGACGCGCGGCTCGACGATGTCGCATAGGACACGACGCGGGGTGCGGCGCGGAGCGTGGCCGCCGACGCCGGGGACCTCGATCTCCTCGTCCTCGCCGACGAGGCGGGAGAGCGCGCAGGCGTGGTTGCGCTTGATGCGCTCCGCTTCGCCCATCGGGGTGCGAAGACCCGCAGCGATATCGGCGGTGACGTTGTTGCCGCCGGCCGGCACGACGCTCGCGTGGGCGATGCCGCCGTCGACGTAGAGCAGCAGGTCGGTGGTGCCGCCGCCCATGTCGATCACGGCGACGCCGATCTCTTTTTCGTCCTCGCTGACGACACTCTCCGAGCTGGCGAGAGATGCGAGCACGACGTCGGCGACCGCGAGATCGCAGCGTTCGGCGCAGCGCACGACGTTCTGCACGCAGCTGGTGGCGGCGGTGACGAGGTTCACCTTCACGCCGAGACGCACGCCGCTCATCCCGACCGGGTCGCGGATGCCGTCCTGGTTGTCGACGGTGAACTCGCGCGGAAGGATGTGGAGGATCTGCCGGTCGGCATCGACCGGGATGGCGCGCGCCCCTTCGAGCGCGCGCTCGACGTCGGAGCGGGCGACCTCGCCGCCGCTGATGGCCGCGACGCCGTCCGAGTTGAGGCAGCGGATGTGGCTGCCGGCGACGCTGGCGTAGACCGTGCGGATCTCGACACCCGCCATGGTCTGGGCGCTGTCGATCGCCTCGGTGATGGCGCGCACCGTCCAGTCGATGTTCGACACGACGCCCTTGCGCAGCCCGCGACAGGGCACGTTGCCCACACCGAGGACGGCGATCCCGTCGGCCGATACTTCGCCGACGACCGCGCACACCTTGGTGGTGCCGATGTCGAGTCCGACGACGATTTCCGAAACATCCATCGCGCTCATGTCTCCGCCGCTACGCAGGTGCAGCTCTGCCAGAGCGGCGGATTTCGGTACAACTTTCCGTCCTTGCGTTCCTCGGCTCTCACGGCGCGGACGGATGTTTCCGGGCGTTGTCATCGCATCCTCACGACGACGCGGTCGGGGTTCGAGTCGTTGTCGAGGAAGACGATCGAGGCGTTGGCCCGACGCCGACTGATCTCGTTGAGGACGCGCTCCGCCTGCTGGACCTTGGGCTTGTAGGGGGGCATGCCGAGATGCAGGGCGATGCCCTCGCGGCCCACGATGGCCTCGGCGGTGCCGTCTTTTTCGACGTGCACCTCCTGGACGGGCCAGCGACGACCGACCGCCGACTCCGACAGCTCGCGGACCACGTCGGCGGCGCGCCGCACCACCAGCTCGGCGCCCTCGCGATCGTCCTTCACCTGCTCGGGACGCACCCCGGTCACCAGTGGCAGATCGGCGGGGTCGCCCATCTCGAGTTTCTTGAACATCTTGCCGTCGCGGGTCGCCAGGTATGGATCGCCGCCGAGGGCGACCATCACGTAGGGCTCGTGCTCGACCACCTGGATGCTGAGCGTCCCGGGGAGCTTTCGCTGGATCGACGCACTCTCGACCCAAGGCTCGGCCTCGATGCGACGGGCGACCGACTCGAGATCGGCTGCGAGCACGTTGTCGCCGACCGCGACGCCACCCGCCTCGGCGATGCGCTCCGGGCTGGTGCGCACCACACCCTCGACCGCGATCGTCTTGACCGCGAAACGCGGACTGGTGAGCACGTACCGCCGCGCCGCCCAGGCCACGCCGGCCGACGCGCCGACGACCACCACGATCCCGATCACGAGCTTGAGGACCGCGAAAGCGCCGGTAAGGCGTCTCGAGATCCGCGAAAACAGGCCGCGACCACTGGGCCCCTTGGGCTTCTTGGGGGCGACCTTTTCGTTTCGATCGTTCGCGGGAGGGCGAACGCTGCGCGAGACCGCTGCCGGCGCGGGCGAGTCGTCCGACGCGGGCTCGGGCGCGCGGGCGATGCGTCGGTTGGACGGCGGCGGGCGGGTCACGGCGAGCTGCCCCCGCCGTGGGCGGCGAGCGCCTCGAGGCGCGTCTTGAGGCCGAGGACCGACTGGTTCACGTCGCCAGCGCCCAGGGCGATCACCACGTCACCGGGGCGGGTCGCCTCGAGCAGCACGTCGGGCAGGTCCTTCTTGTCGCGGACGTAGTGCGCGTTCTGGTGGCCGTGCTCGCGGATCGATTGGAGGAGCTTCTCGCCGGTGACGCCCTCGATCGGCGCCTCGCCACCGGGATAGATCTCGGTGAGGTACAGCGCGTCGGCGTTGTTGAAAGCACGGCTGAAGTCGTCGAACAGATCGCGGGTGCGCGAGAAGCGGTGCGGCTGGAACGCCACGACGATGCGCCGGTCCTCACCGGGGTACGCGCGGCGGGCCGCATCGAGCGTGGCGCGGATCTCGGCGGGGTGATGGCCGTAGTCGTCGACGAGCGTGCGACCCTCGATCTGGCCCACGATGGTGAAGCGTCGCGCGACGCCGCCGAAGGTGGCGAGCGCCTGCTTGGTGACGTCGAGCGGCACCTCGAGCTCGTCGGCGATCGCGATGGCGGCGAGGCAGTTGAGGACGTTGTGCGCCCCCGGCATCTTCACGGTGAACCCACCGAGCGAAACGCCGCGACGGTAGGCGTTGAAGCTCGTCTCGAGGCCGCGGAACTGCACCGCGCGCGCGGCGTAGTCGGCCTGCGGCGACACGCCGTACGTGACGTGACGACGCTGGATGCGCGGCAGGATGTCCTGCACGTGCGGGTGATCCAGGCAGAGCACGGCGAGGCCGTAGAACGGAACGCGCGAGATGAACTCGACGAAGGCCTCCTTCACCTTTTCGTGGGTGCCGTAGTGATCGAGATGCTCGGCGTCGATGTTGGTGACCGCCGCGATGGTCGGGGTGAGGCGAAGGAACGACCCGTCGCTCTCGTCGGCCTCGGCGACCAGCAGATCGCCCGCGCCGAGGCGCGCGTTGGATCCCAGCGCCGCCATCTTGCCGCCAACCACCACCGTCGGATCGAGGCCGGCTGCCCGCAGGACGGTGGCGACCAGCGACGTCGTCGTGGTCTTGCCGTGCGAGCCGGCGATGGCGACGCCGTACTTGAGGCGCATCAGCTCGGCGAGCATCTCGGCGCGACCGATGACCGGTGTGCCCAGCGCACGTGCCTCGACCAGCTCGGGGTTTTCGCGGTCGATCGCGCTCGAGAAGACGAGCACGTCGGCGCCCGCGACGTTCTCGGCGCGGTGACCGATGTCGATGCGCACGCCGAGGCCGGTGAGGCGCTGGGTGTTGCTGCCATCGCGCTGGTCGGAGCCGGAGACCTCGAACGACAGCGAGCGGAGGATCTCGGCGAGACCGCTCATGCCGACGCCACCGACGCCGACGAAGTGAATGTGGCGAACGCGCCCGCGAAACATCAGTTCTTTCCCTTCGCCCGGCGGGCGAGCTCGAGCAGATCGGCAGCGATGTCCGCGGCAGCCGACGGCTTGCCTTCCGCGGCGGCCCGCTCGGCCATGCGCGTGCGACGATCGGGATCGGCAGCCAGCGCGGACAGCTCGGCGAAGAGGCGCGCCTCTGTCGCCTCGTCCTGGGGCAGCGCGATCGCCGCACCCGCCTTCTCCAGCGAGCGTGCGTTGGCGAGCTGGTGCTGGTCGGCGGCGAAGGGGAACGGCACCAAGATGGACGGCCGCCCGATCGCGCACAGCTCGGCGAGCGACGACGCACCGGCACGCTGGACGATCACGTCGGCGCGCGCGATCTCGCGAGCCACCTCGTCGACGAACGGCACGACGCGGACCACGCCGACCTCCCCTTCGGCGGCCAGCAGTCCCTGTGCGGCGTAGGCGGCGCGCGTCGTGGCGTCGCGATCGCGGCCCGTCTGATGGACGATCGTCGCGTGCCGGAAGGCGGCGAACAGCCGCGCGAACGCCTCGGGCATCGCCTCGTTCAGCGCGCGGGCACCGAGGCTGCCACCCAGGACCAGGATCCGAAAATGACTCGGCCCCGGCTCGTATGCGACGCGCTCGAAGGCGTGACGCAGCGGGACGCCGTTGCGACGCACGACGCTGGGACGCAGGTTGCGCTCGGCGCCGGCAAAGGCGGTGTAGGCGCGGACCACGAACGGCGACAGGAGCTTGTTGGAGAGACCGACGACGCTGTTCGGCTCGAGCAGCGTGACCGGGATGCCCGCCGCCCGCGCCGCGATGGCGACCGGACCGGCCGCGTAGCCGCCGACGCTCATCACCACGTCGGGACGACGGCGCGCGATCAGGCGGACCGCCTCCGGCATGGTGGCGACGGCGCGGACCAGGCCGCGCATGAAGCCCAACGCTCCGCCGCCCCGCAGCGGCGAGACGGGCAGCAGCTCGAGGTCGTCACCGCGATCGGGGATGACCCGCGCCTCCATCCCCTTGGAGGTGCCGACGTAGACGACGCGCGCCTGCGGATCCGCTGCCTTCACCGCGTCGCCTACCGCGATCATCGGGAAGACGTGACCGCCGGTACCGCCGCCTGCGATGAGGACGGTCACCACCCGTCCGCCCCCTCGTCGGCGTTGCTGAGCACGATGCCTGCGGCGCTCGGTGCGTGGCCCTTCGGTTCCGGTACGGGCGCGGGCCTGTCCGCGGCGAGCGCGCGGCGCGGACGGGAGATGCCGAGGAGCACGCCGACGGCGGCCGCGTTCACGAGGAGCGACGATCCGCCGTAGCTGATGAACGGCAGGGTGAGACCCTTGGTCGGAAGGATGGCCATGGCGACCGCGAGGTTGGTGAGCGCCTGCACGCCGAAGAGCGTCGCGATGCCGAACGCGAGGTAGCTGCCGAAGTCATCGGCCGCTTCCAGCGCGATCTTCACGCCGCGCGCGACGATGACCAGGTAGGCCGCGGACAGGCAAAGGATGCCGACGAAGCCGAGCTCCTCGCCGATGATCGCGCTGATGAAGTCGGTGTGCGCCTCTGGCAGGTAGAGGACCTGCAGGCCGCGCCCGAGACCGAGGCCCCAGGTGCCGCCGGATCCGAAGCTCATGACCGACTGGAACGGCTGGTAGGCCATGCCGTCGCGGTTGGCCTCCATGTCCATCCAGCTGACGTAGCGGGCGTAGCGGTACGCGCTGAAGCGGACGGCACAGGCGGCACCGAGAGCGAGCACGCCAAAGAACGCGACAATGTAAGGGATGCGCGCGCCCGCCACGAACATCATCGTGAAGGTCAGGAACAGCAGCACGACCGAGCTGCCGAAGTCCGGCTGCTTCATGCAGAGGAAGCACAAGACGCCGGCGACCAGCAGGTGCGGGAGGAACCCGATGCTGAAGCTCTTGATGTGGTCGGACTTCTTGGAAAGCGAGTACGCGAGCCACAGGACGATCGCGAGCTTCGCCATCTCGGCGGGCTGAATGTGGATGGGCCCGAGGCTGATCCAGCGGGCGGCGCCGCCGGCGGCGTGGCCGAGCCCGAGGATGGTCATGCCGAGCAGGCCGATGACACCGATGAGGACGGGGTACGCCAGCGCGCGCAGGCGGCGGTAGTCGATGCGGCTGGCGAACCACATCGCAAGCAGCGCGAGCACCCCGTAGATCGCCTGCCGCTTGAGGAAGAACTCCGCGTCCTTGAAGCGGACCGTCGCCTCGACCGCGCTCGAGCTGTAGACCATGACGATCCCGAAGCCGATGAGCGCGAGGACGAGCGCGGCGAGCACCGAGTCGACCGGGCCGTCCGGGCTCGATCGGGTGAGCTTGTCGAACGCCACCGACGCGACCTGTGCCGCGACGCTCGGCGCCTGTTGGACCGGCGCGGCGGGCGCGAGATGGCGGTTGCCCGACGACGGCGCGGGCGGACGCACGCTGGCGTTGCCCGGCTTGGGCGCCGTCCTGTCGGAGGTCTTTTCGCGGAAGAAGGGCAACATGTCGGGCAGGCTCTAGCGAAGCTTCATGGACGCGAGCGACACGAGCGCGAGCAGGATGGAGATGATCCAGAAGCGCACGATGATCTTCGGCTCGGGCCAGCCGATCTTCTCGTAGTGATGATGGATGGGCGCCATGCGAAAGACGCGGCGGCCGGTGAGCTTGAAGCTCACGACCTGCGTCACGACACTGACCGCCTCGACAACGAAGAGGCCGCCGAGCAGCACGCTGAGCAGCTCGTTCTTGGTGAACACGCTCAGCATGCCGAGGCCGCCGCCGAGGGCCAGCGATCCGACGTCGCCCATGAAGACCTGGGCGGGGTAGGTGTTGTACCAAAGGAAGCCTATTCCAGCCCCGATCGCGGCTCCGCAATAGACGGACAGCTCGGCGGCCGACGCGATCTTGGGGATGTCGAGGTACGTCGCGATCGACGAGCCGAAGAGGGTCGCGCCGGCGACGTACGCGAGCACCAGGTAGGCACCCGCGTTGATCATCACCGGGCCGATGGCGAGGCCGTCGAGACCGTCGGTGAGGTTCACCGCATTCGACATCGCGACGATCACGAACACCGCAAACGGGATGTACGCCCACATCGGCAGCTCGAACGTGACCTTGGAAAAGGCGACGAACGGCAGCGATACGCGCGTCTTGATCGCGTTCCAGTCGGCTGGCATCCGGCTCGGAACGAGGAACGCGTAGCTCACCGCAGCGCCGGCGATCAGCGTCTGGCCGACGAGCTTGTAGCGGCCCGCGAGACCGCCCGAGCTCTTTCGTTTGATCTTCAAGTAATCGTCGAGGTAGCCGATGAGGCCGTACCCCGCGGTCACCGCCGCCGTCGCGAGGACGAAGGGGTTGCGCAGATCCGCCCAGAGCACGGTGGGCAGGAGCAGCGCGAGGAGGATGAGCGCCCCGCCCATGGTGGGCGTGCCCGCCTTGACCAGATGGCTTTCCGGGCCGTCGGCGCGGACGATCTGCCCGATCTGCTTCTTCTTGAGCTCCCGGATGAACCAGGGCGCGAGCACGAACGACAGCAACATCGCCGTGATCGTGGCCATGATCGTGCGGAACGGGATGTACCGCAGGACGTTCAGCCAGCTGAGCCAGCCGTAGTGAAACTTGAGCGGGTAGAAGAGCTCGTAGATCACGTGGCGCTTCTTTCCGCGTCGTCGTGAGGTGCAGTGGCGCGACGTGCGCGGCGGGTCGCGAGCACCTCCCGCGCGACCTCGCGGTCGTCGAAGTGCTCGCGTGCCGAGCCGACGACCTGGTAGGTCTCGTGCCCTTTGCCGGCGATCAGCACGACGTCACCGGGAGCCGCGCCAAGGACCGCCATCGCGATGGCGCGCCGGCGATCGAGCTCGACCTCGCAAGCGGCCTGCTCGCTCGCGAGGCCTTCGACGACCTGCGCCGCGATGGCGCGCGGATCTTCGCTCCGTGGATTGTCGCTTGTGACGATGCGGCGGTCGGCCCCGCGCCCGACGACGGCACCCATCAAGGGGCGCTTCTGGGCGTCGCGATCCCCGCCGCAGCCGAAGACGCAGTGGACGCGCCCGGTGGTGAGGGCCCGCACGCTGGCCAGGGCGCGCCCCAGCGCATCGGGGGTGTGAGCGTAGTCGACGAGGACGACCACCTCGTCGCCGAGCGACGGATCGTCGCAGCGCTCCAGGCGCCCCGGCACCACCACCGGCGCCCCGAGCGCGGCGGCGACCTGCGCACCATCGAGATCGAGGAGCAGCGCGACGGCGAGGGCAGTGAGAAGGTTCTCGGCGTTGTGCGCGCCGAGGAGCGGCGAGTCGATCGAAAGCTCGCCGCCCGGGGTGCGCACGCGCATGCGCGTCCCGCTGGCGTCGCTGGTCAACGCGAGCGGCGCGACATCTGCCACGTCCGCGGACGCGCCGACCCGGGTCGAGATGCGCAACAGGCGGCCGCTTCCCGCGAAGCGGCGGGCGATCTCGCGGCCCGTCTCCGAATCGATCTGCACCGCCGCGGAACTCGGGCCAAGCTCGGTGAAGAGCCGCGCCTTGGCCCCGGCGTACGCCTCCATCGTGCCGTGCACGTCGAGATGGTCCTGCGTGAGGTTGGTGAAGGCGGCGACACGGAAGCGGACCGCGTCCACCCGGTGCGCATCGATGGCGATGCTCGACACCTCCATCACGAGGTGCGACGCGCCGCGATCGCGCATCTGCCGCGCCACGCGCGCGAGATCGTCTGCCTCCGGACTGGTGTGGGTCGCCGGCAGCACGAGGTCTTCGAAGGTGTAGCCGAGCGTGCCCACGACCCCGCAGCGCCCGCCGCATGCGTCGATCACCGAACGAACCAACAGCGAAGTGGTGGTCTTGCCGTTGGTGCCGGTGATGCCGACGACATCGAGCGAAAAAGTGGGGTGGCCGTAGACGCTGGCAGCCACCACTGCGAGCGCCCGCTGCGCGTCGTCGACCTCGACCACCGGGACGGTGGCCGGAGCCGTGACCACGCCGCGGTCGGCGAGCACCGCGACGGCGCCGCGTGCGATGGCGTCGGGGATGAACCGCGCGCCGTCGACAGAATGGCCGCGACGGGCCACGAAGAGATCGCCGTGGGTGACAGCCCGCGAGTCCTGCCGCACGCCGGTGACGATCACGTCGGCGAACGACGGATCGCCCGCAATGCGGGCGTGCCCCAGCTCCGATGCGAGATCGCCGAGCCGGACCCCACGCAGGGGCATCGGCGTCTTGCGGCGCGACGGGGGTATGAAGTCGGGGCTCATGACGGCGGCTCGAAGACCAGCTTGATGGGCGTCCCGCGCTGCACGACCGCGCCGGCCTCGGGCTCCTGACGGAGCAGCAGCCCCGAGCCTTCGATCTGGGGCGCCAGGCCCGCGCCGGAGGCCAAGCGCAGGGCCTCGCGCGCCGGGTAGCCCGCCAGATCGGGCACCATCACCTCGGTCGCCTTGAGCGGACGCTTCGGCGTGGTCGGCTTGGCGATCCCAATGCTCGATCGGGGCGCGGCCAGCGCGGCCATGGTCTTGTCGGCCGGGTCGTCCTTGGCGGCCGCCGCGATCTCCTTCAGCAACACCTGGCCGCTCTCGCTCGGCGTCACGCCGAGGTAGCGCAGCGCCATCTCGCCGACGCGACGGAAGACGGGCGCGGCGACCGAGCCACCGGCGTAGGTACCGGCCATCGGCTCGTCGATCATGACGGCGATGGCTAGGCGCGGCTTGTCGGCAGGGACGAAGCCGACGAACGACGCGACGTAGTGGGTGTCGGTGTACTTGCCGGTTTCGGGATCGATCTTCTGCGCCGTCGCCGTCTTGCCGGCGACCTTGTAGCCAGGGATCGCCGCCTCGATGCCGGTCGCGTCGCCCTCGGTGACGCTGACCAGCATCTCGCTCATCAGTTTGGCGATCGCGGGCGACACCGTGCTGCGCCGTACCTTGGTCTGCGACTCGGACAGCGTGACCCCGGTTGCGTCGGTGGTCTTCTTCACGAGCACCGGCTCGAGCAGACGCCCATGGTTGGCGATCGAGGCGACCGCGGACGCAAGCTGGATGGTCGTGACGCTGATGCCCTGACCGAATGACGCCGCAGCCGTCTCGACCTGGACCCATGGTCGGTCGCGGGGACGCAGGATGCCCAGCGACTGCGCCGGAAGCGGCAGGCCGGGGGATTCACCGAACCCGAAGCGACGGAGACCTTCGTAGAGACGCTGCTGGCCGAGACCGAGGCCGATCTTCGCGGCGCCGATGTTCGACGAGTACGCGAGCACCTGCGTCGGCGTCAGCCACTTGTGGACGTGGGTGTCGTGGATGACGACGTTGTCGATCGGCATCCGACCGTCTTCGCAATAGATGGGCTCGGTCGGATCCAGCGAGCGGGCGCCGAAGGCCGTGGCCACCGTGAAGATCTTCATCGTCGAGCCGGGCTCGTAGCGATCGATGACAGCCCGGTTGCGACGGTGATCGGGGTCGCTCGAGCGGTAGTCGTTGGGGTTGAACCCCGGCGCGTTGGCCAGCGCGAGGATCTCGCCGGTCTTCGGATCGAGCACGACGACGGCGCCGCCCTTGGCCTCGTAGGTCTTGAGGGCCGCGTCGAGCTCGCGCTCCGCCGTGAACTGGATGGCGCGATCGATCGTCAGATGGACGTTGTGGCCGGCGAGCGCCTGCTCGTTGTCGAGACCTTCGCTGAAGATGAGGCGACCGGATCGATCGCGCAGGCCATGCACCTCGGTGGCGTGGCCCTTCAGCTCGTCGTCGAGCGCCATCTCCACGCCTTCTCGACCTTCGCCGTCGGGCGACACGAAGCCGAGGAGGGGCGCTGCCAGCTCGCGATTCGGATAGAAGCGGCGGCCCTCGCCCTCGACGACGAGCCCGCGCACGGGGTAGCGCTGGTTCTTGTCAGACAGCTCGCGCACCGCCTGGACTTCGTCCTCGGCCACGCGGCGCTTGAGCCACACGAAGCGGCGCTTGCGCTCGATCTTTTCGAGCACCTCGGCCTGCGTCATGTGCAGAGCGGTGGCAATGCGCTCGGCGTACTGCTCGGCGCGCATCTTGACGTAGGGCGCCTCGATGCCGCGCATCATCTCGACCGCGTCGAGCGACACGCTCGGCACCTCGACGCTCTCGGCGAGCGGGGTGTCGTTGCGGTCGTAGATCGTGCCGCGCTTCGGCTGGATGTGCAGGCGGCGCTGGCGCTGGCGCTCGGCCAGCTCGAGCCAGCGCGACCCATCCTCGTTTTGGATGCGGTCGGCGCCGGAGACGATGATGCCGAGGCCGAGGCCCATCATGGCGCACACGGCGCCCATGCGGATGGTGATCCAGCGCGCACGCTTGGGGTCGAGATTCCTCACGGCGCGGCCCCGGGCGGGCTGGCAGGGGCGGGCGACCGAGGCGCGTCACCCGCCGTCGGCGCCGCTGCTGCTGCACTGGCCGGGCTGGCCGGGCTGACCGACGGAGGCGGGGGCGCGCTGTCCGGTGGTTCGTTGGGCAGATCGCGAGCCGGCGAAGGCGCACCCTTGAGCACAACCACCCGATCGGACGGCGGCGGCGTCATCGCGAACAGCGTGCGTGCGACCATCTCGACGCGTTGCGGGGTGCGGTAGCTCGCCGCTTCGAGCGACAGCACGCGCTTCACCTCGCGCAGACGCGCCTGTTCCTTGCGTTCGCGGCCGAGCTTGTAGCCGATGTCGACCGTTCGCCCGCGCAGGCCGAGGTGCAGGACGAACGCGAGCACCGTCGCGATGACCGCGAGGGTCCAGAGCGCAATGAAGGGACGCTGCCTCACGAGGCGTCGTCTCCGTCGCGCTCGGAGTCGGGCACTGCCTCGCCGTCGCCGTCGCCGTCGCCGTCACCGTCGAAATCGTGACCTTGCAAATCGACAATCTCTGTCGAAACGCGACGAGCGACGCGAAGCTTGGCGCTCCGAGCGCGCGGGTTGTCCTCCACCTCGGTGGACCGCGCGACGATCGGCTTCTTCGTCAGCGGCAGCCAGGTGCCCTTGACCTTGAGGGCGTGCTTGACGATGCGGTCTTCGAGCGAGTGAAACGAGATAATCGCGAGCACGCCGCCCGGAGCGAGCACGCGCACCGACTTCACGATGAGCGCCGTCAGCTCGTCGAGCTCGCCGTTCACGGCGACGCGCAATGCCTGGAACGTTCGAGTCGCCGGATCGACGCCACCGACACGGGCCGGCCCGACCGCCCTCACCACCGCGCGACGGAGATCGAGCGTCGTTCTGAGGTGACCATCGGACCTCGCGAGCTTGATGCAGCGCGCGATGCGGCGCGAGCGGCGCTCCTCGCCGTACTTGAAGAGGATGTCGGCGAGCTCGTCGTCATCGAGGCGCTCGATGAGCTCGAGGGCGGTCTCGCCCTCGTCACCGTCCATTCGCATGTCGAGCGGACCGTCCTGGCGGAAGCTCATGCCGCGGCTCGCCGTGTCGATCTGCATCGAGCTGACTCCCACGTCGGCGAGGATTCCGGCGGGGTGAACGAGGCCGAGCCCTTCGAGGACTGCCTCGATGTCGCCGAAGCGGCCCTTGACGAAGCGCACGCGATCGCCGAAGCGAGCGAGCCGCCGGCGCGCGATCTCGAGGGCGGTGGCGTCGCGATCGAGCCCGATCACAGTGGCGCCCGTCCGCTCAAGGATGGCCTCGGTGTGCCCCCCGGCGCCCAGGGTCGCGTCGACCAAGACGTCGCCGGCGCGCAGATCGAGGCCGCTGACGACCTCATCGAGGAGAACGCTGGCGTGCGGGGCGCGCGAGCTGTCGGGCGGAGGGGGGACAGCGGGCATGGGGACGACGTTGAGAACGTTCACGGGCGCGATCTCGAGACCGGGCTCACAGTCCAAGCCGCCCCATGGCGGCGCGCAGGGCCTTGAGGTCGTCGGCGCTCTTCTTCTTGGAGAGCTGCTCCCACTGCTCGAGGGCCCACAGCTCGGCCTTCTGGCCGTGGCCAGCCCACAGGACGCTCTTGTCCATCCCGGCATGGGCGCGGAGGCCGGACGGGATGAGGACGCGGCCCTGCTTGTCGAGCTCGCACTCGACGGCAGCTGAGACATAAAACCGACGAAATTCGATGACTTCGGCGTCGAAAGCGTTGAGCTGGGCGAGCTTGCTCTCGAGCTCTTCCCACGCCTTCACCGGGTAGACGTCGAGGCAAGGGTCTCCGAGCGCCGGCGTCAGGATCAGCCGAACGTCGGTCGAGCCCGCAAGGACGTCGCGGAAGCGAGCCGGAAGGCTCGTCCGCCCCTTGTCGTCGATGGCGTGCTCGAAATGGCCCCGGAACATGACTCGCCTCGCGAGGAGCCAGGGCTCGCCGAACCAGGAGAGGTCTCTCCTTGGCCGGGCTTGCCACTTTCTCCCACTGAGGCTGGCGACGCTACGAAGCGACCCCCTCTGAGTCAATCAATCGGCCCTGAATTTGGTGTTCATGACCCACCTTGTGCTACCTGAACCGACTTTCTACCGCTTGAATAAGTAACATGTTTTCAACTACTTGTGGATAACTCGGTCTCACGTGGTGGAAAGTGGGGCAAGAAAACGCTCGACACGCCCTCCGAAACGAGCTGCCGCGGACCCTGCACAAGGACCGTCGGACCTCCAAACTTTTGGGCCCCCATCAACCCCATGGAGCACCAACATGACGCCCAGTCAGGCAGGCACGAGGACGCGGGCCCCGACGCCCCACCCCCACGCAAGCGCCAACTGCGCAACCTCCTACGCACCCCGCCGGCGAGATGTGTTCGACGGCAACGCCCGACGAGCTTCCTGATGACCTCGGTGAGTCGGTCGACGCGCGTAGCGAGCAGCCGCGGCGCCAGGGCGGAGGCCGGAGCCCTGCCCGCTCTGGTCGCCACGACGGTCGTGCGGAGGCGCCGTCTGATGGTTCTTCAGCCGGACGACGCGGCGACCCTGTCGGAAGGCGTAGCGAGCAGGCCCGAAGCTAGGAGGGCGCTGGTTTTCGCCGATACCGTCGCGATCCCGGCAGCGCGCGTGCTCACGTCCAGGAGGACGTTCCGCGCGACGCGCCACCGGCCTCGCTCGGTCTCGACGAAACCCAGGCGCCCTCCTATTCGGGAGGAGTTTCCCAGCGCCCTCCTAGGAGGGCGCTCGGCCATCAGTGCAGTGTGTCCTTGGCGCTGCGTTTCACCTTCGCGGTCGGAAGGGAATGGGCGGACTCGAGGCTGCCGCCGAAGCGGATGGCGAAGGCGATGGCGACCACGGCGATGGCCGCGTTGAGCCACATGCCTTCACCCCAGGTGAAGCGGACCGTGCGCAGGTAGGTCGACTGCGGCGTGAACATCACGCGGATGATCACGGTCGACAGGGCGATTGCCGCGAGAAAGCCCACCGCGACGCGCGCGCCGCGCATCCTCACGACGCTGCGCCGTGATGCGACCAGCGGGATCATGACGAACCACGCGACGGCGGGCGCCCACGACCAGCCAATGCGCCGTGCCATGTCGAGCCCGGACAGGACCTGGTTCTCCGGCGCCGTCTCGCGCACCCAGGGAAGGAGGAACGCTACGAGGCCGGCCGCCGCGAGCGCGACGAGCGCAGCGCGACCGCGACCGGCATCGGTCCATGGCAGGACCGCCTCGTCGGGCGGCGTGCGGGCGGCTTCCTCATCGAGCTCCGCCTGTGTCTTGGGCAACTTGTGCGTCGCGACGAGCTGCATGCCGCAGACAGGGCACGCAGGGTGCTCGCCAGAGGCGAACATCTCTCGACAGAACGGACAAGCGACGAGGCCGGCGGCCATGATGAAGGTCGGAGCGTAGCCCACGTCGCGAGCCGACACCGGGCTCACCCTTTCGGTTCCCGTCGTCGCGAGCCATGATGCGACGGTGAGCCGCCCTCAAAAGCTCGAAGACGCAACCATCGAAGCGTTCCTGGCCGACCACCCCGGCTGGGCCCGCCAGCAGCAGGGGCAGGGGGCAGACGGCGACGCGCTGGTCGCCAGCTTCGCTTTCGAGCGCTACGGCGACGGCCTGGGCTTCGCCGTCGCCGTTGGAACCTACGCCGACAAGGCCGACCATCATCCCGACCTCTTCATCGGCTGGCGCAAGGTCCGCGTGCTCTGGTCGACCCACGACGCCGGCGGCATCTCGAAGCTCGACGTCGCTGCCGCCATCGTCACCGACGCGATCGCCGCTCGCACGGCATCGCCGCCTGCGTCGTGACCGATCTGCGCTTGCCGGCCTCCATCGAGGCCATCGTCGGGCCTTCTTACGAGCTGCCGCATCTCACCGAGGCGCTCACCCACCCGAGCTACGCCAACGAGCTGCGCCGCGGTCTGACCCGCATCGACTACCAGCGTCTGGAGTTCCTGGGCGACGCCGTTCTTCAGCTCTGCGTGAGCGAGGTGCTGGTCGCCCGCTTCGAGTCCGCCGGCGAAGGCGAGCTGTCGCGGCGTCGGGCCGGCATCGTCGGCACCGATGCGCTGGCCGCTTTCGCGCGGGCGCACGATCTCGGCGGCTCCCTTCGCCTCGGTCGCGGGGCCGACGCCAGCGGCGAGCGCACCCGTCCCAATGTCCTCGCCGACGCGCTGGAGGCGGTGGTGGCGGCGGTTCACCTCGACCGCGGCTTCGACGCCGCGCGGGCGCTGGCGCTGGCCATCATCGATGCCGCAGGGGATGCGCCTCTGGTTGAGCTCGATTCGAAGAGCGCCCTGCAGGAGCGGGTGCAGGCCACCGGCGAGCCGGCTCCGACCTACGCGCTGGTCGCCGAAGAAGGGCCTCCACACGAGCGCGTCTTCGTCGTGCGCGTTCACGTCGGCGATGCGCCGCTCGGGGACGGCCGCGGCCGCTCGAAGAAGGTCGCCGAGCAGGAGGCGGCCCGCGCGGCCATCGTCTCGCTGGACGGGCAGGTTCCAGCGAAAGGTCCGACAGGCTAACGCTTCGCCTCATGACCTCCATCGCGCGGCGACGACACGTTCCGGCCTGGCTCGCCCGGGTCCTCGCGACACTCGCCCTCGCGTGGCTGCTTCTCGCTCCGCGGCAGGCCCACGCTGGCAGCTACCTCGATCGCGCCGCGCTCCTCCTCAACGGATCGAAGCGCGACAGCGAGATGCTCCGCGGTCGCCTCACCGACAAGGAGCTGGCGACCGTGGTGCAGGCGATCGCCGACACCCGCGTGCGCGCCGGATCGCGGATGGAAGTGCCGGCTGCCATCGGCAAGGCTCACCCGCATCTCCTCCTCGCCCTCGAGCATGCCGAACGCGCGGCCAACGCGGCGATGGCCGGCGACCTCAGGGTCGCGCTGGAGAAGCTGGACGCGGCCCGTCGCGAGAACGAGGCGTTCCGCGCGCTCTGCAAGGAGATGAACCTCACCCTCCCGGCCGAAGGCGCGCCCCCACCGCGGAGCGGCGAGCGATGAGCGCCGGCCCGCGCCTGCGTGCCGAGCCGCTCGAAGACCGCTTCCACGTGGTGCTCGTCGAGCCCGAGATCCCGCAGAACACTGGCAACATCGCGCGCCTCACTGCGGCGACGCGCTCGATGCTCCACCTGGTCGGTCCCCTGGGCTTTCGCGTCGACGACAAGGCGGTGCGCCGGGCTGGGCTCGACTACTGGCATCTCGTCGAGCTCGCGCAACATGCGTCGTTCGAACACTTCGTCGCGGCCGAGCCGAAGGCGCGCGTCCGACTCTTCAGCGCCACGGGGGCCGTAAGCTACCTCGATGCCGACCTCGCGGTCGGTGATGCGCTGGTGTTCGGCAAGGAGAGCGTCGGTCTGCCGAAAGACCTGCTGGAGCGCTACGAGGGCGCGGTCTACGGCATCCCTACGCTGGGCGCGGTGCGCAGCCTGAACCTGGCGAACTCGGTCTCCATCGTCCTGTACGAGGCCCTGCGCCGCTCGGGCGCGCTCGATCGCACGTTCATGGGTTGAGTACGCAAAAGAGCGCGTCCAACTGGCCCCCGGAGCCGCGTCGGCAGCCGTGCGCGGCCCGCGTGACGAGACGCGCCAGGCGCGGTAATCGAGGAGCACCACCACATGGCGACGATCTTCAGCGGCATGCAGCCCACCGGCGAAATCCACCTCGGCAACTGGCTCGGGGCGCTGCGCCAATGGGTCGCGCTCTCCAAGGCGGGGACCCATACCGGGATCTTCAGCGTCGTCGACAGCCACTCGCTCACCGTCGAGAACGATCCGAAGGCGCTGCCCGGGCGCGTCTTCGAGACGGCGCTCGCCTACCTGGCGGCCGGCCTCGACGACAGCGCCATCGTGATGGTGCAGAGCGACGTGCGCGAGCACACCGAGCTTGCCTGGTACCTCTCCTGCGTCGCCAAGATGGGCGAGCTGGATCGGATGACCCAGTTCAAGGAAAAGAGCGAGCAGCACAAGAACGGCGTCAACGCCGGGCTCTATACCTACCCAATTCTGATGGCTGCTGACATTTTGCTATACAAGGCAACACTGGTTCCCGTCGGCCACGACCAGATCCAGCACCTCGAGTTCGCCCGCGACGTGGCCCGCCATTTCGCCGTCCGCTTCAAGCGCGAGGTCTTCCCCGAGCCCAAGCCGCACCCGCTGACCCTTCGCATCCGCGGCACCGATGGCAACGACAAGATGTCGAAGAGCCGCAACAACTCGATAGCGATGCTCGAGACCCCGCAGGGGATCTGGAAGAAGCTGAAGGGCGCCTTCACCGATCCGCAGCGCATCGCCCGCGAGATCCCCGGCCGCCCCGAGGTCTGCAACATCTTCACGATGCACACCGCCCTCAGCGACAAGGAGCGGGTCGAGGAGGTGTACGCCGGGTGCACGACCGCGGGCATCGGCTGCGGCGACTGCAAAAAGCTCCTCGCCGAGTCACTGGAGACGGAGCTTGTACCGATTCGCGCGCGCGCCGCCGAGCTGCGTGCCAAACCCGAGCTCGTGACCGAGCGGCTGCGGGCCGGGCGCGATGCGTGTCGCGTCATCGCCGGCGAGACGATGCGCGAGGTCCGCGAGACGATGGGCCTCGCCGGAGCCGAGAGCCGCTGATGGCTCCCGGTCGCGTCGCCCGTCGCCTCGCAACCATTGCGATGATGATGGCGCTCGCGGCCTGCGACGCCCGCCGGTACGACTCGACGCCCGAAGCAGCCGTGCGCGAGCTTTCCGATCGACTGAGCCGCATGAGCGGCGACCCTGCGACTTCGCGCGCGGTCTTCGACATGCTCTCCAAGTCCACCCGCGACAACCTCGAGACGCGGGCGAAGCGCTACGGAGCCGCCAGCGGCAAGAACATCGCGCCGGCCGCCATGCTCGCGCCGTCGAGCCTGGTGGAGCAATGGAGCGCGCGCGACTTCAGCGCGAAGATCGTCGGCACCCGCGCGCTGGTCGACGTGAAGGGTTTGCTGCCCGAGCAGCACACCACGATCCGCTGCATCTACGAGGAGGGCGGCTGGCGCGTCGTGGTCGATCTGCCCGCCCTGCCCGAAGTGAAGCAGAGCCCGCGCGAAGATGGGCCCCAGGAGGTTGGCAAATAGCGGGGCCGAGGATCGTGCCCGCCGTCGTCACCACGCGATGCGAAGCGACGGGAAGCGTACCGAGCTCCGACGCGGAGCCTGCACCCGGATGACGGACGCGAAGCGAGCCGTCGGTAGCGCGAGCCAGCTCGAACGTGTCGGTCGCGGGATCTCGTCCTACCAGCAGGGCGTCGTCGCCCGGACCGAAACGTCGTTCTGGACGGCTCCATCCGAAGGCGCCGTCGCCGTGACTTTGTATGGCGTCGAGCCAGGACTTCCCCACGCGAACTTGAAGGGCTCGCCGGACCACATGAGCACCTCGTCGCTCGAGCGCGCTGCCAGGCGCGGAAGTCGGTTCCAGAGCTGCACCGGTCGATGAACGATCAGGTCGCCGACACGCGGCGGCCACGACGTGAACGCGCCGTCGAGCGTGATCGATGCGAAGTGCTCGCCGAGCTGTTCGTCGGGGACCACCACCAGCACGATGCCCGCCTCGTTGCCCCGCCTGACGAGCTGCGCCCGGAAGTCGCACTTCCGCCTCACCGGCACGAAGACCGGCGCGCCCACCCAGCGAAAGCGCTCGAATCCGGGGACAGGCGGCGGTGTGTCGTCGGTCGTCATGCGGCGCGATGAGAGCACGCGCCGCATGCGCGCACATGGCGACTCGCAAGGCGCAAGAAAGACAGGCTCTTGCCTCGCGTCTCATGAGCGACGCGTCCAGCGACGTCAGTCGTTCCCGTTCCCGTGCCCGGAGTGCCATGACCTCGCCCGGGCTCGAGCGGGCGGGCGGCAGCTCGTCGCGAGGCGCCGGCGCAGCAGAGCAGCAACCGAGCCCGAGCCTCGGTGACCACGCGATCGTGCAGGAACGAGGAGCGGACATCTCTTCGGCGAGCGGGCGACTCGAAGGCTGCGCGCCCTCGCCGGCTTCTGGTCGATCAGGGTGAGGCCAACGCCGCGAGGAGACGTCGCGCGAGGTCCTCGTCGACGACGACCTCGGGCTCGAGATAGGGGCCGTAGCTGCGCTCCACGAGCGCCTCCGCCGTGGCAGCGGCAACGCGGGCTCGGGTCCCGAAGCGACTGAGGAGCGCGGCCTCCACCTCTCGGGTGAGGCCGTCGACGCGATCGCGAACCGAACCGAGGGTCAGCGCATCCTCCAGGGAGTCGAGGGGGATGGATCGCCGGGCGCACTCGCGCCTGTCCTCGCCCAGGTGGACGAGGGTGACCTCGCCCGCACGTCCGATCGCAAGGCGTCGACCCTCGCGATCGAGCGCGACGGCCGAGTGAGCCGCCCCTTCCTCGAAGAGGACCTCTGGCTCGCCGAGGTCGGCGCCACGCAGGACGAGCGCGCCGTGGAGGTAGAGGAGAAAGCCACGCTCCGTGAGCACCACCGCCCGCCGGCCGTCGTCTTCCGACTCGCCAGCGTCCTGTTCGTCGTCCTCCTCGTCTTCGTCCTTCTCGAGTTTCTCGTCCTCCTCCTCCTGGTCCCCTTCGGTGGGCTCCGAGGCCTTCGGGAACGCAGCGTGGCCCGGGGGGCACCAGGCAGAGCGCCAGGGGCTGCCCGCGGGAGCTGGCCGGGAGGTCACCGCAGCGACGTAAGCCTGCGGAGTCAGATCGGCGAGGCGCACGATCGCGCGGTCGCGATGGATCCACGCGTAGTCCCCGCACGGCGACAGGGTGGCGCCCCCCTTGAAGTTGTCGACTGGCCGGGCCCCGCGGCGCGTCCTGGCCACCGGGTCGAACACGCTCCAACGCTCCTCCTTGTATTCCGCGAACGGAAACGGCCCGAGGTCGTCGGTCCGGTCGAGCCAGAGGCCGGTCGTCAGATCCAGCGCGAGGAGCCCCGGGAGGACGTCGCTGCGAGTGACCCACCACGCCGTCCTCTCGCTGGGCGTTACCTGGAAGATGGCCGCGGCCGCCCCGGGCGCGATGAACCGCGCCTCGCCGCGCTCGAGGTCCCACAGGACGACGGCGTGGGCGAGCACGAGGAGCAGGGCGTCGCGGCCGACGAACGCGCAGCGCTGGACCGAGAGCGGGTCGAGGTAGTACTCGACGTCCCACAGCGGCTCGCCGGGCCGACGGAGCTCGTGCCATGAGCGCGCCCACTCGATGTAGCTCGCAGGTGTCTGGTTGCGCCTCCCGGCGACCGCAGTTCCGAACGCGATCGCCCACGCGTCATCGAGCGGTTCGGGGACGACGACAGATTCGCTACGGAGCGCGCGGTCCAAGTCCTCCAGGCGGTCCTGGAGGGTCTCCTGGAACACCATCCACGCCGAATCGAACGAGAACGGATACGTCGCTCGGGCTCGAACCGTCCCGACGATATCCTCGTAGATGCGGCCGACCACGCCTGGAACAAGTGCCCCGCCGTCCGAGACGACCTCGGGCCGCTCACCTGGCGGGATCACCAGGATGCGGTCGACGATGCCGTCGTCCGGCGGCGCCCCCACGCGTGCCATCGCCTCGCGGAGCGCCTTGCCGCCGCTGCGGTTTCGGATGACGTCGTGGTCGACCCCGGCGAGGTCCTCGTCGGCGACCGGGCGACCGTTCTCCCCGAAGCAGGTGTCGCAGCGTGCGATGCGACGAACCTCCTCCTCCGTCAGGCCCAGCGCCATCGCGACACGGCCACGCGCGGAGGGCAGGAGCGCGGGCTCCGCGAGCGGCAACCATGCGGCCCCGTCGGCGAAGACGCTCG
>Ga0335394_10002526_pt1 | contig 20600 bp, 15 predicted proteins | sample MAT03_FD_205741 | JGI IMG/M metagenome (GOLD analysis project Ga0335394, IMG submission 205741) | Freshwater microbial communities from Lake Fryxell liftoff mats and glacier meltwater in Antarctica - MAT-03 (spades assembly) (version 2) ...
CACAAAGGCGTCCGATTTCTCGAACATTGCATGTTTGCGCTGGTGCATGTCGTCGGTGACGATCAGGGTGTCGAGACGCTGCAGGGCAGCCTCGGTCGCTTCCTTGTTCATCAGGAAGCGCGGAATGATGCCGGTAACCTTGCCGCCGCCGCGCAGCGCGCCATCGGCGACCGCGCCCATGATGCCCTTGCCGCCGCCGCCATAGATCAGTTCAAGCCCGGCCTGCGCGATCGACCGGCCGAGGATATGTCCGGCCTTCATGTAGATTTCGTTGTTGCCCGGCGAGGAACCGCAATAGACGCAGATGGATCGAATCGTGTTCATGCATGCGATAGGTGATTTTCGACGTATTCAGGTCAAGACCCCCGATGGGTCTTTTCTTGTCGCTCCGGGTGAAACAAGGTAGACCCGGACTGTGCCAAGGGGCTGGAAGAATGGCCGTTACGACCAACAAGAGTGTCCTTTTCCTCATCGGCGGCGTGGCCGCCGCGGCGCTCGTCGCCTATGCGGCGGGCGTGCTGGGGCCGGCAAAGCAGCCGCCCGGCACGATTGCGGCGCTTCCGCAGCCGGATCCGGCAGCCGTTCCAGCCGATTCGAAGGATGCACGTCTGCCGGCAACGGAGACGCCTGTTGAGGCCCCGACCGAGCCGGCCACGCCCGATGCGGCCGCGCCTGAGACCGAGCCACCCGCGCCGGCAGGACCGGCGGCCGTGGTGCCGCCGAGCTTCGATGTCGTGCGCCTGGAAAGCAACGGCTCCATCGTGATCGCCGGCAAGGCGACCGCAGGCGCCACGGTCGACCTGCTGGTCGGTTCCAACGTGATCGGCAGCGCGGTGGCCGGGGAGGAGGGCGATTTCGCGGTTGTCCTCGACGATCCGCTGAAGCCCGGAGACTACCAGATCGTGCTGCGAGCCACCGCGCCCGACAAGGTCGTGGCCATGTCGGTCGAGACCGCCGTGGTTTCGGTGCCCGACACGCCTGACGGGCAGGTGCTGGCCCTGGTCGAGGAGCCCGGCAAACCCTCGCAGATGATCGTGCTGCCCAGGCCGGAGAAGCCCGCGGAGGCGGCCAAAGTTGAGCCCGCGCCCGAAGCGCCGCAGGAAGCCCCGGCGGCGGCCGACGCGCCCGCTCCAGCTGAACCAAAGCCCGCCGGAGAGTTGCAGGCCGCGCTTCCCGAGCAGCCGCAGGCCGAGCCGGCGCAGCCTGCACCGGAACAGCCCGCGCCCGCGCAGCCTTCCGGCCCCACGGTGCGGGTCCAGGCGGTCGAGATCGACGGCAGCAAGATATTCGTTGCCGGCATTGCCGATCCGGGCCGCACGGTGCGCGGCTACGCCAACGAGATATTGCTGGGCGACGCCAAGGCTTCGCCTGACGGGCAGTTCCTGATCGAGGCCGACCGGGCGTTGCCTGTCGGCGACTACATCATACGGGTCGATGCGCTCGATGCCGACGGCGTCAAGGTCGCGGCCCGTGCGGCGGTTCCCTTCGAGCGTGAACCGGGCGAGACGATCGCTGCCGTTGCGCCCGAGCCGGAACCCGTGACGCCAGCCGCTCCGCCTGCCGTCGAAGCGCCGGCGGCGACCACGCCCGCTGTGGCACCCGAACCTGCCGCGCAGCCGCCTGCGGCGGTCGAAGCGCCTGCGCCGGAGGTACCCGCTGCTCCAGCATCGGAGGCTGCCGCCGCCGCGCCCGCTGCAGCCGAAGCCCAAGGCGCTGCCAGCCCGCCAGCGCCCGAAGCGCCGGCAGCCGAAGCCCCGGCTGCTGCTCCGACGCCGATCGCACCGGCCGCTCCCGCAACGCAGCCCCCGGCGGCTGTCGCCGATACGCCCGCTGCGGCAGAAGGCGCGGCCGTACCGCCAGCGGCTGAAGCGCCAGCGGTCCCCGAAGTACCAGCCGCCGAAGCCCCTGCTGCGACTCCGGAACCCGCACCCGAAGCCCCTGCTTCGGCTCCCGAACCCGAGGCTCAAGCGCCGGCGGCGGTAGCCGAAACACCTGCGCCCGCTGCTCCGGAGCCTGCCGCTCCTGCGGCGGAGCCTTCCGCGCCCGCGCCGTCAGGTCCCGAGCCGGGCCAGCAGGCTTCGGCCGAGGAGCCAGCCGCCGAAACACCGGCGCCGCCACCGGCCGTCGCGGAAGCACCCGCGCCGACAGCGCCGGCTGCCGAAACACCGGCGCCGCCGCCCGCTGCGGAACCATCAGCGCCCACCGCGCCTGCGGCCGAAACGCCTGCCTCGCCGCCCGCAGTCGCCGACGCCTCCACGCCAGCGCCGCCGCCCGCCGAAACGCCTGTGGCGCCTGCTTCCGAGGCGCCTGCCTCGCCACCCGCCGTGGCCGAAGCCAAACCAGACCAGCCTCCCGCGCCGCAGCCGCCGGCATCGGCGGAGACCGAGCCTGCGCCGTCTGCCGAGCCCGCGTCAGATGTGGCGTCCGCGCCGGAATTGCCGGCGCCGCCTACCGCCAACGGCGTCGACGAAGTGCTCGCGCCCAAGCTGCAGTCGGTGGACAGCGCCGTGATCATCCGGCGCGGCGATACTCTGTGGCGCATCTCGTATCGCGTATACGGGCGCGGCATTCGATACTCCACGATCTACCTTGCCAACCAGACGCAGATCGAGGATCCGGACCGCATCTGGCCGGGGCAGGTCTTCAAGGTTCCGGACAAGTCGAGCGACGGTAAAGCCGACGCCGACTATTTGCGTCTCGGCAACCGGCTGACGACGGTGCCGAAGGAACAGGCGCAATAGCGGCTCGAGCAGCAGGCCGCACCATAGAGGCACGCCAAATTGGCTACCCAATCCGTTTCCGGCGATTCCGGCTCGACCTTCAGTGCGCTGAAGGCCCTCTGGCCCTATATGTGGCCGCCGGACCGGCGCGACCTCAAGCTGCGGCTGGTCTGGGCGACGCTGCTGCTTTTCGTCGCCAAGGCCGTGCTGGTGCTGGTGCCCTATTTCTTCAAATGGGCGACCGACGCGCTGGCCGGTGACGCGGCGGCCAAACCGCCGCTGCCCGATTTCCTGCTCGCGCCGGTCATGCTTGTCATCGCCTACAACGTGCTGCGGCTAGTCCAGCTTGGCTTCAACCAGCTGCGCGACGCGCTGTTCGCCCGCGTCGGCCAGCATGCGGTCCGGCAGCTTGCCTACCGCACCTTCGTCCACATGCACGAACTGTCGCTGCGCTTTCATCTCGAACGGCGCACCGGCGGCCTGTCGCGCGTCATCGAGCGCGGCACCAAGGGCATCGAGACGATCGTACGCTTCACCATGCTCGCCATGGCGCCGACAGTGCTCGAATTCGCGCTGACGGCCGGCATCTTCGCCTTCGCCTATGGCTGGACCTATGTCGCCGTCATCGCCGTCACGGTGTGGCTCTATGTCTGGTTCACGGTGAAGATCAGCGACTGGCGCATCACCATCCGCCGCGAGATGAACGACAGCGACACCGAGGCTAACACCAAGGCCATCGACTCTCTGCTGAACTACGAGACGGTGAAATATTTCAACAACGAGACGATGGAGGCCGAGCGTTTCGACCGCTCGATGGCGCGCTACGAGAAGGCGGCCACCATGACCTGGGTGTCGATCGGCTGGCTGAACTTCGGCCAGGGGCTGATCTTCGGCGCCGGCATGACGGCCATCATGGTTCTTTCGGCGCGCGAGGTGATGGCCGGCACGCAGACGGTCGGCGATTTCGTCTTCGTCAATGCAATGTTGATGCAGCTTGCCCAGCCGCTCAATTTCATCGGCATGATCTACCGTGAGATACGCCAGGGCCTGACCGACCTCGAGAAGATGTTCGACCTGCTCAACGTCAACCGCGAGGTTGTGGACAAACCAGGCGCCAAGTCGCTGACGGTGACCGCCGGCCGGGTCGAGTTCCGCGACGTGCATTTCGCATATGATCCGCAGCGCCAGATCCTGAAGGGCGTTTCGTTCGAGGTGCCCGCCGGCAAGACGGTCGCCATCGTCGGCCCGTCGGGCGCGGGCAAGTCCACCATCTCCCGGCTGCTGTTCCGCTTCTACGACGTCCAGTCCGGGCAGATCCTGATCGATGGGCAGGACATCGACGCGGTGACGCAAAACAGCCTGCGCGCGGCCATCGGCATGGTGCCGCAGGATACTGTGCTGTTCAACGACACCATCGCCTACAACATCCGCTACGGGCGCGTCGGCGCTGCGGAGGAGGAAGTGACGAGGGCAGCCGGACTGGCGCAGATCGGAACGTTCATCGACCGCCTGCCAGACGGCTACGAGACCATGGTCGGCGAACGCGGCCTGAAGCTGTCGGGCGGCGAGAAGCAGCGCGTGGCGATCGCGCGCACCATCCTCAAGGCGCCCCCGGTGCTGATCCTGGACGAGGCGACCTCGGCGCTGGATTCGCACACCGAGCGGGAAATCCAGGCCGCGCTCGATCTGGTGAGCAAGGGCCGCACGACCATCGTGATCGCGCACCGCCTGTCGACCATCGTTTCGGCCGACGAGATCATCGTTCTCAAGGACGGCCGCATCGTCGAGCGCGGCCGCCATGCGGACCTGCTGGCCGAGCGGGGACTGTATGCGTCGATGTGGGATCGCCAGCGCGAGGCGAGCGAGGCCGAGGAACGCCTGCGCATTGTCCGCGAGGGCGACCAGGACGGCGTCCTGGTCAGGCGCCGCACGCCGGAGGTGGCGGACGGCGAGTAGACTGCGCCGGACGTTTACGAGATGCGACCCGCCTCGGCTCCATATTGCCGGCGTTCCACTGCCAGTGACCGGATCTCGCGCTCGGATCATTGCCGCGTTGCGGGGGGGGGCCGTTTCCGGTAATCAGGCGCAACCCGAAACGGCGCGCGGCGCTCGCGATGAACCCCACGAAATGAGCCCAAAGCAATGAGCCTTGCAGACACCGTCAAGAACGCATTCGTCCCGATTCACAGGGAAGGATACCCGTTCATCGGCGGGTTCGCCGTGGTCACGCTGCTGCTCGGCCTGTTCTCGACCAATTTGTTCTGGATCGGCCTGATCCTGACTGCCTGGTGCGCCTATTTCTTCCGTGACCCGGTGCGGGTGACGCCCGCCGACGACCGGCTGGTCATCAGCCCGGCCGACGGCGTCGTCTCGGCGGTCGGCCCCGCCGTGCCGCCGCGCGAACTCGGGCTCGGCTCGGGTGAGATGACGCGCATCTCGGTGTTCATGAACGTGTTCTCGTGCCACGTGAATCGTGCGCCGGTGCGCGGCAAGATTTCCAGGATCGAATACCGGCCCGGAAAATTCCTCAACGCGGAACTCGACAAGGCAAGCCAGGAGAATGAACGCAACGGCGTCGTCATCGAAAGCCCGAACGGCACGGTGGCCGCCGTGCAGGTCGCCGGCCTCGTCGCGCGGCGCATCGTCTGCTGGGCCGAGGCTGGCGGCAACATCGCGGTCGGCGAGCGCTTCGGCATCATCCGCTTCGGCTCGCGCGTCGATGTCTTCCTGCCCATGAACGCCGCGCCCCGCGTCGCCGTCGGCCAGACGTCGGTCGCAGGCGAAACGGTGATCGCGGAGTTCGGCGGGGAAGCCTCCACCCCGCTCGTGCGCATCGACTGATGGGCTTCAAACCGTTTCCGCACCACAGCAGCGGCGGACCCCGCATCCGCGAGATACCGCTGCGCATGGTGCTGCCCAATCTGGTGACGGTGCTGGCCATCTGCGCCGGGCTATCGGGCATCCGCTTCGCCTTTGAGTCGCGGTTCGAAATCGCGGTCGCGATGGTGCTGTTCGCCGCATTCCTCGACGGAATAGACGGCCGTCTGGCGCGGTTGATGAAGGCGACATCCAAATTCGGCGCGCAGATGGATTCGCTGGCTGACATCGTCAATTTCGGCGTCGCCCCGGCCTTGGTGCTCTATGCCTTTCTGCTGGACCGGGCCGGCTCGCTGGGCTGGATCGCCGCATTGCTCTTCGCAATCGCCTGCGGGATGCGGCTCGCGCGCTTCAACGTGCTGGACGAGGATCTGGACCGCCCGGCATGGCAGTCCGAATACTTCGTCGGGGTGCCTGCCCCGGCCGGTGCGGTTCTGGTGATGCTGCCGGTCTATCTTTCCTTTGTGGGGGTCTACGAACCCGATCGTATCGCCGCTTTCGTGTCCACCGGGTTCACGGTGCTGGTGGCCTTCCTGCTGGTCAGCCGGCTTCCGGTCCATTCGGGCAAGAAACTCAGGGTCCGTCGCGACTGGGTGCTGCCGCTCATTCTCGCCGTCGCGATGGTCGTGCTGTTGTTCTTCAACTATCCGTGGCAGACCCTGTCGGCGGGCGTCGTCGCCTACCTGATCTTCCTGCCGCTCTCGGCGCGCGCCTATGTCAAACGCGCCGTCATCGAGGAAGCCAAGCTGGCGGAGGCAGCCTCCGCCGAGCCCGAACCTGAAGCAGGCGCCGGCCCCTAAGCCGCCAGGCCGAGCCCCAGGCTTTCCATGGCAAGCTTGCGGACCGTCACATAGTCGGTCTTGCCGGAGCCGAGCAGCGGGATCTCCTTCACGCGGACCACATCGGCGGGCACCATGATTTCGGCGGCGCCCGCCTGCTTGCCGCAGCGGCGCAGCGCCTCGGCATCGACGTCGTCGGCCGTGGTGACAAGCACGATGCGCTCGCCGCGCTTCTTGTCGGGTACCGAGACGGCGGCGTGGCTGTCCTCGGGCCACAGCGATTTCACCATCATCTCGACCGCGCCCAGCGAAATCATCTCGCCCGCCACCTTGGCGAAACGCTTTATGCGTCCGCGTATGGTGAGGAAGCCTTCGCGGTCGACCGACACGATATCGCCGGTGTCCAGCCACTCCTCGTCGAGTGGCTGCAGCGCGCCGGGCCGCTCGGCGGTCATGTAGCCGCGCATCAGGTTCGGTCCCGACAGCCACAGCCGGCCACCCTCGCTTATGCCTTCGACCGGGTCGAGGCGCATCCGTATTCCCGGCAGCAGCCTGCCGACGCTGCCGTCCCGGCCATGCGTGGCGGTGTTCACCGCCACGACAGGCGACGCCTCGGTCAGCCCGAAACCCTCGACGATCTCCGCGCCGAAGCGCTCGCGCCAGACGCGGCGGGTCTCGGGCTTGACCGCCTCGGCGCCCGCCACCACGAAGCGCAGGCTGGCGAAGTCGCCTTCCTTGGCGGTCCGCGCATATGCCGAGAGAAACGTATCGGTGCCAAACATGACGGACGGGCGCACCTTGCGGGCGATCTCGGGGATGATCTTGTAGTGCAGCGGCGAGGGGTAGAGGAACAGCGGCACGCCGTTGATGAGCGGAAGGATGGTGCCGCCGGTCAGCCCGAACGAATGAAACACCGGCAGCACGTTGAGCAGGCGGTCGGCTGGCGAGAACGAGATGCGCGCTTCCGCCTGCATGGCGTTGGCGATGAGGTTGCGGCTCGACAGCACCACCGCCTTGGGCGTGCCTTCCGAGCCCGAGGTGAACAGGATCATGGCAGGCTTGTCGGCGTCCTGCCGGGCCAGCGGCCAGCGCCACAGCAGGGCGGCCGAGAGCTTTTCCAGTGTGCCGACGCTGGCGCGGACGTCCTCCAGCCACAAGAGCTTCGCGCCGGCCTTTTCGATCGCCTCGATCACGTCGCCGATCGCCGCCTTTTCGACGAAGGCGCGCGACGACACCACCGTGCGGATCGCCGCCGCGCCGACCGCCGCCGCGACATTGGCCGGGCCGGCGGTGTAGTTCATCATTGCCGCCACGCGCTCGCCGGACGCCAGGCCGAGCAGGGTCAGCACGACGCCATTGGTGTTTGGCAGCACCACGCCGACACCCTCGCCGGGCTTCGTGATGGCGGCGAAGCGGCGGCCGAGCACGCGCGCGCCGATCAGCATCCGGCGGTAGTTCAGCGCGCCGGTGACGATGTCCTCGATGATCGGCTTGGACGGCCCGAACCGCAGGGCGGCGTCGCGCACAGCGGCAAACAGGCCGCGGTCGAGGCCCGCGCCCGCCAGCCGCGCCTCCGCCAGCCGGTCGAACAGCGCGTTGGAGTTGGTTGTCACCGACGACCCGCCGGCGCGTTCGACGAGCTCGGCGATCGTCATTGGCGCGAGTGCGACGATCGACAGCTTCTGGAACCAGCGTCGCGGCGCTTTCTCGGCTGGCGTCAGCGAGGAGGGCACGAACCGTCCGCCTGACACGAAGACGGGAACGATCCGCGCATCGGCCTGGATCGCGATGCGCGAAATCGCCCGGAACAGCCGGAAGGCCTTGGTATCAGGCTCGATCGTGTCGGGCAGGTAGACCGCGAGCCTGCCCTTGCCGCGCAGCACACGGGTCAACCGGCGGCCGACGAAGACATGTTTGGCGTTGAAGGTGATGGTGCGGGCGAGCTCGCGCCAGGGTTCGAGCCAGATCGACGTCGCCGCCCCCTCGTCGAGGATATGCAGCGTCTGTTCCGGCAGCAGCGACAGCATCAGCGCCGGATCGAGTTTCGACTGGTGCCAGACGGCATAGATGACCGGCGCATCGACCTTGGCGGCAGCCGCGATTTGCACGTCGCCGATCCTGTAGACGAGCTTCAGCGGGACATAGAGAAATGCCTGCCTGATGCCGACGCCGAGCCGGTATGCCAGTGCGGTAGCAACGGCCAGCCAGATGGCGAACAGGCCAAGCAGGATCGTTCCGGACAGGATCATGCCGCGTGTCTCCCGGTCCCCGCACGGCTCTTGCGGCCGCTTGCGGGATGAATCGTAGCGGAACGGGCGCGAAGGTCAATCAACCAGATCATCTAGCCGACCGCGTTGGGTGTCGGTCCATGCGGGGCAGGGCGGTTGAATACGTCCGGTGAAACGCTAGGGTCTCTAGTGCGCCCGGCCTTGGACGGGCTGCGATTGCACTTAGGGCGCGGGGCGACCGCGCGGCCCGGAAATGCACAATGGAGACGGCAGGGCAATGGCGGCGCGGCTCACAACGATCGGGTTCGATGCGGACGACACGCTCTGGCAGAACGAACAGTTCTACCAGATCAGGCAGGCGCGGTTCCTCGATCTGCTGGCCGAATATGCCGACCCGGACGGGCTGCCCGACCGCCTGCTCGCGGTGATGCTGCGCAACATCGAGACATACGGCTTCGGCATCAAGAGCTTCACGCTTTCCATGATCGAGACGGCCATCGAGGTGACCGAGGGGCGGGCGCCCGCGTCGCTGATTTCCGAAATACTGGCGGCGGGCAGGGAGATGGCGGCGCATCCCGTCGAGATCCTGCCCAACGCCCGCGAGACGATCGAGGCGCTGGCCGGCAGCTACAGGCTCGTCCTCATCACCAAGGGCGATCTCTTCGACCAGGAGCGCAAGATCGCAGAATCCGGGCTGGGCGAATTGTTCGACGCGGTCGAGATCGTCAGCGACAAGAAGCGGTCGACCTACGAGCGCATCTTCGGCAGCCATGGCGAGGGACCCCTAGGCAGCATGATGGTCGGCAATTCGCTGAAATCGGACATCCTGCCGGCCATCGCGGCCGGAAGCTGGGGCGTCTACGTGCCGCATGACCTGACATGGGCGTATGAGCACGCCGAGACGCCTTCAGGCGAACCCCGCTTCCGCCAGGTCGCGCATCTCGGCGAAGTCGCGCCGCTGATCGCGGAGATCGAGCGCGGCTGAACCTACTGCGGCAACTGATGGGAGACGAAACTGCCGGTCTTGACCCGGTAGATCTTGCCGGTCTCCGTCAACGCCGGATCGACAAGCCGCATGACGTGGCCGGCGACGTCCGAAGGATGCGGCACCGTCCCCGGATTCTCGCCGGGCATGGCCTGCGCGCGCATGGCGGTGCGGGTGCGTCCCGGGTCGAAGGCATTGACCCGCAGCGGCTCGTTGGCCGTCTCCGCCGCCCAGCCGCGCACCAGCGCCTCGACGGCTGCCTTGGACGCCGCGTAGGGTGTCCAGAAGGCCTGTCCGGTGTGCGCGTTGCTCGACGTCAGCACGACGGCGCGGCCCGCGTCCGAAAAGCGCAGCAGCGGATCGACCGAGCGGATCAGCCGCCAGGTGCCGGTGACGTTGACGGTCATCACCTTCTCGAACGTCTTCGCCTCGACATGCCCGATCGGCGAGATGACACCGAGCACGCCGGCATTGGCGACCAATATGTCGAGCTTCTTCCAGCGGTCGTGGATCGCCCCGCCCAGCCGGTCGATGCCGGGCATGTCCGCCAGGTCGAGCGGCACCAGCGTTGCGTCACCCTTGCCGGTGCGTTCGCGCTCGGCCTTGATCTCGTCATCGAGTTCCTCGAGCCCGCCCACGGTGCGCGCCACCGCCACGACATGCGCGCCCGCCGCCGCCAGATGTTTGGCGACGAAATAGCCGATGCCGCGCGACGCGCCGGTGACAAGCGCGACGCGGCCCGTGAGGTCGGGAGTTTTGGGGGCGGGGGTCATGAAGGCTGGCAGGTCGTCATCACTGCCCGCCGGAAGCCAGCACCGACAGCGTACGCACGTTGTCGTGGCCTTCGTGGTCGAGGAGCCGTGTCGGATACTGGGCGGTGAAGCAGGCGTCGCAATATTGCGGCTGCTCGTCGTCGCGCCTGGCCTCGCCGACGGCGCGGTAGAGCCCGTCGATGGACAGGAAGCCGAGCGAATCGACGCGGATGAACTCCGCCATCTCCTCGATCGACATGCGCGACGCGAGCAGCTTTGCCGTTTCCGGCGTGTCGACGCCGTAGAAGCAGGACGAGCGGGTCGGCGGAGAGGCGATGCGCATGTGCACTTCCTTCGCGCCGGCCTCGCGCACCATCTGCACGATCTTCTGCGAGGTCGTGCCGCGCACGATGGAATCGTCGACCAGCACGACGCGCTTGCCCTCGATCATGCGGCGGTTGGCGTTGTGCTTGAGCTTGACGCCCATGTGGCGGATCGAATCGGTCGGCTGGATGAAGGTCCGGCCGACATAGTGGTTGCGGATGATGCCGAGCTCGAAGGGCAGGCCCGCTTCCTGGCTGAAGCCGATGGCCGCCGGCGTGCCCGAATCCGGCACGGGCACGACGATGTCGGCCTCGACCGGGCTTTCGATCGCCAGTTCCGCGCCAATGCGTTTCCTGACGTCGTAGACGTTGCGGCCCTCGACCGAGGAATCCGGCCGGGCGAAATAGACATATTCGAAGACGCAGAAGCGCGATTTCTGGGGCTCGAAGGGGAACAGGCTCTCGATGCCCTTGGGCGTGACGACGACCATCTCGCCGGGCTTGATGTCGCGCACGAAACGCGCGCCGATGATGTCGAGCGCGCAGGTTTCGGACGCCAGGATCCAAGAGCCGTCGAGATCGCCGAGCACCAGCGGACGGATGCCCATCGGGTCGCGGCAGCCGATCATCTTCTTGGAAGTCAGCGCAACAAGCGAGAACGCACCCTCGACCTGGCGCACCGCCTCGATGAAACGCGAGTTGATGTCGCGCTCCTTGCTGAAGGCAATGAGGTGGAGCAGCGTCTCGGTGTCGGATGTCGAGGAGAAGATCGCGCCCTGTTTCTGCAGGGCGCGCTGCACGGTCATCGCGTTGGTGATGTTGCCGTTGTGGGCGATGGCGAGGCCGCCCTCGGCGAGTTCGGCAAACAGCGGCTGGACGTTGCGCAGGCCCGAGCCGCCCGTCGTGGCGTAGCGCGTGTGGCCGATCGCCCGCGTGCCCTTCAGCCGCTCGATCACGGTAGGCTTGGTGAAATTGTCCGAGATCAGGCCGACATGGCGCTCCACGTGGAACTGCGAGCCATCATAGGAGACGATGCCGGCGGCCTCCTGTCCGCGATGCTGGAGCGCATGCAGCCCGAGCGTGACGATTGCCGCGGCGTCCTGCCGGCCGAAGATGCCGAACACGCCGCATTCGTCGTGAAAATGATCGTCGGCCTCGGCAAGCAAGGAATCAGCCATCGGGCGGTCTCGCGTCAGAAAAACGACATATATGGCAGCAAGGACCTGCGCGCTACCACTACCCGTTCACAGCCTTATTACCTGCTTACTCGCCACCCGATTACTCGGCAGGCGGGGCGGAGTCGTCAGGCGCTTCGTCGGGAACCACTTCGAGAGGTCCCTCGCTCGGCGCGATCTCAGGCGTGGCTTCCGGATCCTCCGCCGGCGGCTGCTCGGCAGGCGCTTCGGCCGGCGGGGATTCGGCGGCGGGAGCCTCGGGATTCGCCGCGTCGTCGGCAGGTGCAAGGCGCTTCAGGATGGAGTTTTCGGGATCGTCGGGCAGCAGGCCCTCGAGCGTCGTGCCGATCGATTCGAGCAGCGGGCGGGACTTCGCGTTGGCGATCCAGGCAGGGGTGTTGGCGCCGACCAGCCAGTTGAAGAACAAAAGCCCGACTGCCACGACCAGAATGCCGCGTGCCGCGCCATAGAGAAAGCCGAGCGTGCGGTCGAGCGCGCCGATGCGCGAATCGATGATCCAGTCGGCAATCTTCATGGTGATCAGCGTCACGATGATCAGCGCCACCACGAACACCACGCCGGCCGCTGCCGCCATGGCGATCTTTTCGTTGTCGATGTGCGGCTGCACATAGGGCAGCACCAGCGGGTAGAAGAAGAAGGCCGCGGCTGCCGCCGCCACCCAGGATGCTATTGACAGGATTTCGCGCGACAGCCCGCGCACCATCGCAAGCATCGCGGAGACCAGGGTAAAGCCGACGAGAATTCCGTCAAGCAGCGTAATCGGCATGTCTGAAGCCCCACTCCTTGGTGACCGGCGTCACTCGATGTCTTCCGCGCGGCTGCGTTTTGACCCGGCTATGCGAACTACAAGATCGGTCAGTGTCCCCGGCTGGAACGAATGTCCAGCCATCGAGCCAACCGGTTCCTCGCTCCCCTGCGGTAGAACCGCTTGCCCGAACCCCAGCTTTTCGGCCTCCTTGAGCCGTTGTTGCGCATGCGCGACCGGCCTGATGGCGCCCGAAAGGCTGATTTCGCCGAAATAGACGCAATCGGCCGGAAGGGCAAGACCGGTGAGCGACGACACCAGCGCGGCGGCAACCGCGAGATCGGCCGCCGGCTCGGAAATCCGGTAGCCGCCGGCGACGTTCAGATAGACGTCATGCGTGCCGAACCGCACGCCGCAATGCGCCTCCAGCACGGCCAGCACCATGGCGAGGCGTGGCTGGTCCCAGCCGACCACGGCGCGGCGCGGCGTACCCAGCGTCGATGGCGCAACCAGCGCCTGGATCTCCACCAGCACGGGCCGCGTGCCCTCCATGCCGGCAAAAACCGCCGCGCCCGGCGCTTTTGCGTGGCGTTCGCCCAGAAACAGCTCGGAGGGATTGGAAACCTCGCGCAGGCCCTTGTCCGACATTTCGAACACGCCGATCTCGTCGGTCGGCCCGAAGCGGTTCTTCACGGCGCGCAGGATGCGGAAATGGTGCCCGCCTTCGCCCTCGAAATAGAGCACGGCGTCGACCATGTGCTCGACGACGCGAGGTCCGGCAATCTGCCCCTCCTTGGTGACGTGGCCGACGAGCACCACCGCGGCGCCTGTGGATTTCGCGTAGCGGATGACGCTCTGCGCCGAGGCGCGCACCTGCGTGACGGTGCCCGGCGCCGAATCGGCCAGGTCGGTCCACAGCGTCTGGATCGAATCGAGAATGACCAGATCGGGGCGCTTGCCTTCCGAAATCGTCGCCAGGATGTCCTCGACATTGGTCTCGGCCGCCAGTTCGACCGGGGCGGAGGCAGCGCCCAGCCGCTGTGCCCTGAGCCGCACCTGCGCGACGGCTTCCTCGCCCGAGACATAGACGACGCGGTGGCCCCTTTGCGCCAGCGCCGCCGCCGCCTGCATCAGGAGCGTCGACTTGCCGATGCCGGGATCGCCGCCGACGAGAATCGCCGACCCGCGCACGAAGCCGCCGCCGGTCGCCCGGTCGAGTTCGGCGATCCCTGAGGCGATGCGCGGCGCGTCCTCGATGTCGCCCGACAGCGTTGTCAGCGCAACGACGCGGCCCTTGCGGGGCGAGCGCAGGCTCTGCGGCCCACCGCCGATGCCGCCGGCGTCGTTTTCCTCGACGATGGTATTCCACTCGCCGCAGGCCTCGCACTTTCCCGCCCAGCGGGAGGTGACGTTGCCGCAGGCCTGGCAGATGAACTGGACGCGGGACTTAGCCAAGCGACCTACTCATACCTGTCCGGCAGGTGATCGCCTTCTGCGAGGTCGGAGAAGCGGGTGAATTCGCCCTGGAAGCTGAGGCCGACGGACCCCGTGGGTCCATGGCGCTGCTTGGCGATGATGACTTCCGCCTTGCCGCGCGACTCGTTCATGTCGGTTTCCCACTGCGTATATTCCAGCGTACCGGGCTTCGGCTCCTTGTTCCTGAGGTAGTATTCCTCGCGGTAGACGAAGAGCACCACGTCGGCGTCCTGCTCGATGGAGCCCGATTCTCTGAGGTCGGAGAGCTGCGGGCGCTTGTCGTCGCGGCTTTCCACCTGGCGCGAGAGCTGCGACAGCGCGATGATCGGCACGCCGAGCTCCTTGCCGAGCGCCTTGAGGCCGGTCGTGATCTCGGTGATTTCCTGCACGCGGTTCTGCGATGCCCGGGCGCTCGAGCCTTGCATGAGCTGGATGTAGTCGATCACCAGCACGTCGAGGCCGCGCTGGCGCTTCAGCCGCCTTGCGCGCGCCGCGAGCTGGGCGATCGAGATGCCGCCCGTCTGGTCGATGAAGAGCGGAATCTTCTGCATCATCTGCGAGCACGCCACGAGTTTTTCGAAATCCGTCTCGGTGATTTCGCCGCGCCTGATCTTGGAGGAGGGGATCTCTGTCTGCTCGGAGATGATGCGGGTGGCGAGCTGCTCGGACGACATTTCCAGCGAGAAGAACCCGATGACGCCGCCATTCTTGGCCTTGACCGAACCGTCGGCCTGCTGCGCCGGCTCGTAGGACGACGCGATGTTGAAGGCGATGTTTGTGGCGAGCGAGGTCTTGCCCATGCCTGGGCGGCCGGCGATGATGATCAGATCGGACGGCTGCAGGCCACCCATGCGGCGGTCGAGGTCGCGCAGGCCGGTCGCGACGCCGGACAGGTGGCCGTCGCGCATGAAGGCGGCATTGGCCATGTCGACCGCGGTCTTGACCGCATCCGTGAAGCTCTCGAAGCCGCCGTCGTAGCGGCCGGTTTCGGCAAGCTCGAACAGCCGCCGCTCGGCGTCCTCGATCTGCTCCGACGGCGCCATGTCGACCGGCGCGTCATAGGCGATGTTGACCATGTCCTCGCCGACCGTGATCAGCGCGCGGCGCGTCGCGAGGTCGTAGATCGCGCGGCCATAGTCGGATGCGTTGATGACGTTGACGGCTTCCGCCGCCAGCCGCGCGAGGTAGTGCGCGACCGTCATGTCGCCGACCTTCTCGTCGGCCGGCAGGAAGGTCTTGATGGTCACCGGATTGGCCATCTTGCCCATCCGGATGAGTTCGGCCGTGACCTCGAAGATCTTGCGGTGCAGCGGCTCGTAGAAATGCGAGGCCTTAAGGAAATCCGAGACGCGGTAGAAGGCATCGTTGTTGACCAGCACCGCGCCGAGCAGCGCCTGCTCGGCCTCGATGTTGTTGGGCGCCTCGCGATAGAGCGGCGCTTCCGCCACTGCGAACTTTCGAACTGCCTCTGCCATGTCTTCCCGATCCCCGACCCGCTCCTTCGCCTACAGAAAGACGGCCCAAAAGGTTACTCAAAAACGAGCTGCTTCGTGACGGTGCCCGCTGTCCACAGAGTCCACAGGCGCTCATGCGAAAAGGTTGCGAATCAAGATTGACTCGACTCGAATGTCGGAGGTTATCACCGCTCCAGAACAAAACAAGAAAATCAGGATCGTGGGCGACAACCAGTGCGCTTACCCCGGAGAGTTGTTCCTCCGGCTCCTCCAGCGCTGCCGCCAGGCTGCCAGCCGCGTGGAGAGCCGTTTGCGGGCCGACAGCGGCAAGATCATTTCCAGGTACTTCTGGTCGCCCGGACGCAGGATCCGTGGCGCCAGCGGCTTTCCGGCGACCGCGTCGAATCGCTGCCGCATCATTTCGCCCAGGCGCGGGTGGCCCAGCCGCTCGGCCATGACGATCATCCGGTCGCCGTAGAGGGTGACCTCGTCGGTAACCCAGGTGGAATCGCCGAAATAGAGCACGCCGTCGTCGGCATATTTTTCCAGGTGATCGGCGAGATCGGTCAGGATGAGACGCCGTTCCAACTCGCCATACGAATCGAGGTCGGCCTCGATGCGATCGATGGTCTTTCCGGTGATGCGGAAATGGCGAAACCGGTGCACCAGCGCTTCGACCTCGGCGCCGACCGCTTCGCGCACGCGCAGGCGACGTGCACGCGTCGACCTGTGCTGCCGCCCGTCGCCGAAATCGCCGTTCCCGTAGACATTGTGGACGAGACCGAAGGCGACCACCTCGATGGGCAGGCCGAGCTGGGAGAGGATCGAGGCAACGCCAACGGTATGGGATATGAACGGCTTGCCGTCGGCTTGATAGTGCGCCGAGTAGATCAGGCAGGCGAGATCGTAGGCGCTTTTGGCCTGCGCCAATTGCTCGACGCTCCGGCCCTGTGACAGCAGTTGGTTGTAGAGCTGCAGATTGGTCTGGGCGATGGATGCGGGCGGCATTGCCTGAGGTTTTTTTGCGTTCGTTCTTGTCAGCTTCTCACGCGTGGCTGTTTGCGTCGATAGCCTGCCTGCCGAATATTGGCCGGCCGGCCGGGCGGCGCGTTCACCTTGAGGGTCAATTGCGATCAAGTGACGGTTACGCAGGCATGCAGCCGACTGGCCGTCACGGCGCTGGCGGGCTGGACGCGGTCCATTTGGCGGCCAGTTCGGGCTCGACACGGAAGATGATGTCGCCTTCTTCGCCAGGGATGACGATGGTGTCGCTCTGCGGCGTCACCTTCTTGAGGCCCTGCTTGTAGGTGTATCGGATGACATCCTCACGCAGGAAGTCGCCGATCTGCTTGCCGGTAATCATCCCATTCTCCCCGATCCCTGCTTTGCCGGAAAGGACGTCAACCAGGCGGCTGGTGAAGATGCTCTGCGCGGGCACCTCCTCATTCTCGGAGCCGGCGGTCAGAACGCGCCGCACCGGATTTGCGTGAAGGTGGGCCGACCATCCGTCATCGTTCTGCTGGCTGCGGGTCTCGATCATCTTGATCGCCGCGCCCGAGAAGCAACTGTCGAAAACCCACATCACATGTTTGGCGTCGACGGTCTCTGACCATTCCTCCACCCGCCGCAGGTTGAGGGCAGTGTTGCGGAAGGGGGCAGGCGGACTGACGCCAGGCGCGTCGCTCGGCACGAACCATGCGGTCTTCTTGCCGAAGGTTTCGGTCGTGGTTCCATGCCCTGCCATGTAGATCAACAGCCGGGCATTGGGTTTTGCGCCATGCCGGTTGATGAAGGATTCAAGCGCCGTCTCAAGCGCGTTGCCGTCCGGGTCGATCACGGTTTCGACATTGAACCCGTGCATATCCTCGAGCACGGCGCGCAAGCTGTCGATGTCGGCCTTTACGGTGGGCAGGTCGCGCCATGCCTGTCGGCCCTCGATCTCGACATAGTTGCTGACGCCAATCAGGAGCGCGAAGCTGCCATCCTCATAGGTGGGCTGGAAAACGCCGGGCTTAGTTTCGAACAGCGCGACGGCGGCGCGGCTCGCCGGATCGTCGTCGGGAGAGGGCGCGTCGTCGGATCGGTTGAGCACGACCGGCGTCGCCATGGCGTCGGTGTAGGCGGGGATCTGCCTGCCCTGGGAGGCTTCCATCACCGCATTGCGGATCGCCCTGAACAGGCCCGACTGATCCAGGTTCTTCTGCGCAAGGGCGTTCGCCACCGCGATGGCGAAAGGACTGTTCAGGCCTTCGCCGTCAAACGCCTGTTGCCCGGTTTCGGTGGAAAAGAGAATGGCCGTATTGGGCACGAGTTGGGTGGGCGCGGGCTCGCCCGTGACAGGCGCCAGGCCTCTCGACTCCTGCTGTGCCAGGAACGGATTGTCCCGGCTCGTATCCACCAGGAAGAAATTGGCGCCGCCCTGGTTCGCCGTCTCGGTGCGCGAAACGGTCTCCTGCAGCGACACGCTGTGGTCCTTGATGACCTGCTCGTTGTCCATCGGCGCGTCGACGCTCAGCATGTAGCCATTGCCGCCGATCGAAAAGCCCTGGCCGGCATAGTAGAAAAGCGAAATCGCGCCGTCCGACCGTTTCAGCGCCCTTTCATGCGAAGACACGGCGTCGCGGAATTTCTCCGCCGTGGGGTCCAGGATTATCTGGGTGTCGAAGCCGAGGTCGATGAGCGCCTTGGCGATAAGGCGGGCGTCGGCGCGGCTGTTCTTCAGTGGCGTCGTCTTCTGGTAGGCAGCGGCCCCGATCACCAGCGCCACGCGACGCAGTGGCTCCGTCGCGGCAGGGGCCGGCGCTTGCCCTTGCTTGGCCACGCCAAGATCCGCCCAAGCGCCCGATGACACCAGGGGAATCAAGCCTAGGAGGACCGCGGCGAAGCGGATTGTTCGCAAGCTCTGAGCCACTTGCCAAAACTAGCGGCCACCATTGACCGAAGCAATGCTGTGGGACCGGCGACCATATCTCGGCGATCCGCACCACGATGCGGGCGATCTGGAGCGAATGGCTGCCGCGTTCCGGGCGCGAGATGGTGCAGTCGCCGACGCTTGAGCGCTACGGGCCGGAATTCGACCCGCATTCGGGCAATGGCGGTCTGGAGGTATGGCTTCCGGTCAGGAAGTGAGGTCAGGCCGGACGGGGTGCGAACAGGATCACGGAGGCGCCGGCGATGCAGATGGCCGCGCCGGCGAGGTCCCATCGATCCGGCCGCACGCCCTCGGCCAGCCACAGCCAGCCGAGCGACGCCGCGATGTAGATGCCGCCATAGGCGGCATAGGCGCGACCGGCCGCGCTGCTGTCGGCCAGTGTCAGCAGCCACGCAAAGAGAATCAGCAAGCCGACGCCGGGAAGCAGCCACAGCGGCGACTTGTCCAGGCGAAAGCATGCCCAGAACGCGAAGCAACCGGCGATTTCCGCAAGTGCGGCGGCAATGAAGATGGGAATGGACATGCCCGGCTCCGCGAAGGTCGAGGTCGCAGTTTCGACCATGCGGGCGATAGAGGCAAACGGCCACCCGCCGGTTCGAACCGCTCAGGCCTTCTTGTCAACCTTCTTGCGCTTCGCCGGCGCCCTTCTTGGCGTCGGCCTTGCCGCGGCGGGTTCCTGCTCGTGCGCCATGCCGTGCATTTCGAGCGCCTTCTCGGTCTTCTCGATATAGCCGCGCGTGACGGGCAGGGTATCGTTCCTGCGGGACAGCTGTATCTGGAAGACCATCAGATCCTGCCAGCGGAATGCGGCTTCCGAGCCGGCGAGATAAAAGTCCCACATGCGGCAGAAGCGCTCGTCATAGAGCGCCTTCGCCTTGTCGCGGTTGGCGAGGAAGCGCGCGCGCCAGTGCTTCAGCGTATCGGCGTAGTGAAGCCGCAGAACTTCGACGTCGTTGACCACGAGGCCCGATTTCTCGATCGACGGCAGCACTTCGGACAGCGACGGGATGTAGCCACCGGGAAAGATGTATTTCCGGATAAAGGCGCTGGTCGCATATGGCACCCCGCTGCGGCCGATGGAATGCAACACCATCACGCCGTCGGGCTTCAGCAACTGGGCGCATTTGTCGAAGAAGGTGCGGTAGTGGTTGAGGCCGACATGCTCGAACATGCCGACCGAAACGATGCGGTCGAAGCGCTCCGAAATGTTGCGGTAGTCCTTGATCTCGAAATGCACGTGATTTTCCAGGCCCTCGGCCTGAGCGCGCTCGGTCGCAACGCCGTGCTGTTCGGTCGAAAGCGTGACGCCCAGCACGTCGACCTCGAACGTCTTGGCGAGGTAGAGCCCGAGCCCGCCCCAGCCCGAGCCGATGTCCAGCACGTTCTGGCCGGGCTTCAGATGCAATTTGGCCGCGATGTGGCGCTTCTTGGCGGCCTGCGCCTCTTCGAGCGAGACGTCGGGATTCTCGAAATAGGCGCACGAATACTGCATGTCGTCGTCGAGGAAGAGCTTGTAGAGTTCGCCCGACAGGTCGTAGTGGCGCTGCACGTTGCGCCTGGAGCGGGTGGTCGTGTTCACCTGCTGCAGGCGACGGAATGCGTTGCGCACGCCTTCGATCGCCTTCGACCACATGGCGTCTATGCCGCCTGGCCCCATGTTCTGGAAGGAGACCCGCAGCAGATCGAATGCATCGCCTTCGAGGAAGTCGAGGTCGCCGTCCATGTAGGCTTCCGGTGCGGCAAGCATCGGATCGAGACCGATCGCGCGTTCCGCGCGCGCCGTCTTGATCCGGATGTGGACCGGATCGCCGGTTCCGTCGCCGAATTTATGGATGTGCCCGTTTGGACCGGTAATGCTGAGATTTCCGGTGCGCACCAGGCCCGATACGACGCGCTGCAATAGCTTGTTCACGGCAAAATGCCCCCACTCCGACAGGAACGGAAATGGAGTTTGCCTAATTTGTCGCGGTTTGAAAAGTTCCTTCTGGCATTGGTTATCGGGCCACTGACAGATGTTGCCGCTTTAAATGAAACCTGATTACGCACCAACTTCAGCTAATTTGAGGAGGCGGTAGGGCATGGGCGGAGTGCGGACGGCGACGTAGCCGAGACGAGGCATCATGGCGGCGAGGT
>Ga0335394_10002527_pt1 | contig 20599 bp, 14 predicted proteins | sample MAT03_FD_205741 | JGI IMG/M metagenome (GOLD analysis project Ga0335394, IMG submission 205741) | Freshwater microbial communities from Lake Fryxell liftoff mats and glacier meltwater in Antarctica - MAT-03 (spades assembly) (version 2) ...
TGACCTGGTGATGGGGTGATCTGAGCTGGCGATCGGCGGATCTGTCGATCGATCTTGGGCGTCAGCTGCATCGATCATGAAATCACCTGATCGATCGCACAATCACCCGGTCACTAGATCACCAGATGTGCATCTCTAGAACGAGATCGTAGCTCCCAGCTCCATCCGCCTCGCCGGTCCGGCCGAGGTCGCCGAGCCGAAGAAGGGCGAGAACTGGTTGCCGATGAACGAGTTGAGATTGGTGCGGTTGAACAGGTTCTGGAGGTTGGCGTAGAGATCCAGCCGGTAGCGCGAGTTGGCCCCTTCCATGATCATCATCTGTGGGCCGCCGCCGTCACCGCCGCCTGAACCGCCGGGGCCGCCGCCCATGCCGCGCTGCGCCGCCGCGGGTGGCGGTGGCGGGCCACCCATGGGCACGCCCTCGGGGCCGCCGCGCAGGATGCCGCCCAGATTGAACGAGCGCGTGATCCGCAGGTCGGCCGTGACCATGCCAGCGGCGCGTTCGGAATTGCGGCCCATACCGGCCGGGCGATCGTTGAACACCGTATCGGCGTTGCTGTCGAGGCCGGTCGTGATGCTGTAGGGCCGGCCCGACGAGGCCTGCAGGTTGAGCCCGGCGCGCGTGCCGAACACCAGCGGGAAGTTCGCCATCACGAACACGCGGTGCCGCACGTCCTGCGCCGCCGGACCCCAGTCGGTGTCGGGGTCGTTGGAGTTCGACGGCAGGCTGAGCGCGCCGTCGGCGAAGTTGCGGGTGCTGGCCCACTGATACATCACGTTGCCGAAGATGCGGCGCTCGGGCACGCGCACGGTCAGGCCGATGCTGACGCGGTCTTGCGCGCGTTCGCCGGTGGAACGCAGTTGGGTGACGTTGCCCAGGAGCGGGTCGGGCCGCGCGCCGTCGACCGGCGCGTTCACGTTGACCGACCGCAGCATGTGGTAGCCGCGCGTCCACATGTAGTCGCCGCGAATACCCGCCCACGCCGTGAGATTCCGGTCGAAGCCCAGGGAGGCCTGCTGCACGATCGGTTGGGCGAGCGAGTCGGCCGTCTGGATCGTGCTGGCCGGCAGCCGGGTGCCAGCCGAGGTCGCGGTGAGCGGATACGTCGGGTTGAGCACCACCTCGTCGAACTGCGTCACGCCGTCGGCGCGAATCGTCTGCTCGTAGGTGCCGCTCTCGAACCAGTCGTAGAACACGCCCCAGCCGCCGCGCACGTTGGTCTTGGCGACCGTCCACGTAAAGGCGGCGCGCGGCGCCAGGTTCCACTTGTCGTTCACGTGCGTCTGCAATTCCTGGCGCAGGCCCAGGCTCACCTGCAGGGTGCGCGTGAGCCGGATGTCGTCTTGCGCGTACCAGCCGGCCTGGTACTGGGTGTACGACACCTCGGGATTGCCCACGCGGCGCGTGTAGGTGCGCGCGAGTCCGGCCTGGAAGTCGGCCAGGCTCGAGAAGGTGTAGGTGCCGTTCGCGTTGGCTTGCTGCGTGCTGTCCCACTGACCCGCTTCAAACAGCAGGCCGGCGCGCAGCGAGTGCTTGCGCAGCGTGAAGTCGACGCTCTGGTCGACGACGAACTGCCGGCCCTGGCGCGTGCCGGCCTGGCCGGCGCCGCCGCCGGTGAAGGCGTCGAGCACGCGCAGCGTCGGCACCTGCGACAAGGGCGTGTTCTCCGTGCTGGACTGCACGAACTCGAACTTCAGCTCGCTGAACGCCTTCTTGCCGAGCACGCGTGTGTTGCGCAGGCGCAGCGTGTCGGTGACGCTGTCGGTCGTGTAGGCGTGCTCAGGCAGTTCGAAGTCGCCCACGCCGAGATTGCTGCGGTCCTGCGTGCGCCGCTGGTATTCGGCTCGCAAGGCGTTACCGGCGCCGAGCGCCTGCTCCACGCGAATGCTGGCGTTGACCACGTCGTTGGGCCGCCGCACCAGGCCCCGCACATCGCCGTCGGGCGTGGCCGCCACGATGGTTTGCGAGTCATAGGCCTGATTGGCCTCGACCGAGAAGGTCACACTGGTCTTGCCCTTCACGATCGGGCCCTGGCTGCTCAACTGCACGCGCTTCACCTGTTCGGGCGGAATCACGTCGGCAAAGGCGTTGCGGGCGTTCAGCGACTCGTCGCGGAAGCCGAACGTGACGCGACTGCGCCACTCCCCCATGCCCGGCTTGGTGATGACTTCCACGCGCACCATGCCGGCGTCGTGATACTCGGCGGCATAGGAGTTGGTGCGGAAGCGCACCTGCTGAATCTGGTCCTTCGGTGGCAGGCGGCCGCCGCGGAAGCCGTCCACGAAGATCTGCGCGCCCGGCCCGGCCATCTGCGCGAGCTGGTCGGCCATCTCGTCGGGATCGTCCGACAGCCCGTCGATCTCGTCTTGCGTGAGGGTGGTGGTGAAGCCGTTGTCACGGCGCTCGATCGCGTCTGTCGCGGTCACCTGCACTTCTTCCCTGATGGCGACCAGCAGCGTGAGCGTGGCCTGGTTGGCGCCGCCCTTGAGGACGATGACCGCGCTGGCGGGACGGAACCCGGGGAACGACGCCCCCAGTGTGTAGCTGCCGGGCGTGAGGTCGCCGGCCACCACGACACCCGCGTCGTCGACCTGCAGCGTGTGTTCCACGTCGTCGTCGCCCACGAGCAGCACCGTGGCGCCTGGCAGCACGGCCGCCGTTTCATCGAGCACCGTGATGCGCAGCGACGCGCCCCCACGGCTCTGTGCGGCCGCCGTGGCCGCCGTCATCTCGACGGTTGTCACGCACGCCACCACTGCCACCACCACTCGCAACCCGGCACCCATGTTCATGTCCTTTCGTCGCAATGAGGCCGCGGCCTACTGCTTCTTCTCGAAGAGGCCGGCCTTCACAGGCGGATTCACCTTGATCTTCTCGATCGTCCATTCCTCGACCGGGGTGTTGTCGGCCGCGAGGCTGATGCGCTTGGGCAGCATCACGCCGTCGACTTGCGCGAACTCGTCGAAGGTCATGCGCATCGCGCTCGGCGTGGGCGGGGGCATGGCCGCCATGCGGCGTTGCATCTCTTCCGGGCTCGGCCGCTGGCCGCCAGGCGCGCCGGCGCCTGGACCAGCAGCACCACGGCCATCCGCGCCGCCGCCAGAGCCGCCGCCGCGACCGCCGCCGCGTCCACCGGAGCCACCGGGGCCGCCCTGCATCATGATGCGCGGCCGGATCTCGGAATACGTCAGCATCAGCGGCAGATGCGTGCCCTGATCCACGAACAGGCGCAGCGCCTGTCCGCGCGCGTCGGTCATCTCGATCATGTCGGCCTTGCCGTCGGGCGACTCGGCCACGCCCGCGTAGGTCACCTCACCGGTCGGCGTGCCAAGCAGCGTGAACATCCAGCGCTGCCGCTCGGCCTTGAACATCGTGGTGCGTCGCTTCTCGGCCTCGGCCGGATCAGCGCCGGGCGCCCCCGGCGGGCCGTCGCGCATCATGATCTGCATGCCGCCCCCCGCGCCGCCGCGGTTCTGCAGGTCGGTCCACGACGTGTCGCCGCTCAGTGCCTGCGTGCGCTCGATAGTGGCCGGACCCATCGCCATCTCTTCGAGCCGGTGCATCTTGTCGGGGCCAACCAGCACCAGCGCGATCGTGCCTTCCGTTTCGCGCGTCCCCATGGTGCGGCGGAACGGCCCTTCCACGCTGAGGCCCTTCACCTGATCGAGCTTCGACCCGCCCAGGGCCTGGCGCATCTCAGCCAACACCTTGGCGGCCTGATCGACGGCCTGCTCGGCCGCATACACCGGCAGGGGCACCACGCGATCGAGATCCGGAGACCCCACACCTACGAGCATTGTCGCCGCCATTGCCATCCACGCCTTCATGCCTGACTCCTTCGCTGTGCTCGCCACCGGCCGCGAGGCCAGCGGGTGCGTTCGCTGTTGTGCTGACCAATTTGACGGAGCTGCCCGGGGGATCGACGTTAAGCCGCAGCAAAGGGTTTGTTAAGGATGTTAAATACGAAATCGGGCGATTTTTCCGGCCTGTTTCGCGTGTTACAGTCGCCCCCATGACGCGCGCCTCCCTGCGCTTCGCCACGACCACGTGGCTCGCTGCCACGGTGGCCGTCCTGCTGCCCGCACTGGCCTGGCTGCAATACGACTGGGCCAACCAGATCGCCGATGCGGATCGCGACCGCAGCCGGCGCACGCTGCGCGCGGCCGCCACGCAGTTCACTTCGGCGGTCGACGCGGAGCTGTCGCGCGTGAGTGCGAATCTGCAGCTCGATGGCGCCATGGTCGAGCGGCGCGACTGGGACGCCTATGCCCTGCGCTACGAAAGCGCGGTGGCGAGCGCCGCCACGGCCTCGCTCGTGAAGCAGGTGTGGTTCGTGGAGTCGCGCGGCGCGGGCGTGGGCAGCGACCAGCGCCTGGTCGCACAGCTGTGGAACGCCGAACGACACAGCTTCGACGAGATGGCCTGGCCCAGTGATCTCACGGCGCTACGCGGGCAACTGCAGAAGTTCGTCGAGACGGCCGGGGATGACGCTCTGGGTCGGCGTGAACGCATGGCCGCCACCGCCGCCCTCGGCGATGAGCGCACGCTCGTGGCCCCCGTGGTGCGCATGTCGATGCCGAAGCCGGGCGACACGAGCGAGCGCTTCCTGCCCGACGTGCAGGTGCGCGGCTTCACCGTGGTGACCCTCGCGCTCGATGCGCTCACCGGCGATCGCCTGCCGGCACTGGTGGCCGAACACTTCCCGGAATCGGCTGACTACCGCGTGGCGATCGTGGCCAAGGCCGGCGGCCGTGTGGTGTTCGAGTCGGAACCCGGCGCCGCCGCGGCCACAGCCGCCGCGCCGGATATCACCGCGTCGTTCCTGCAGCCGCACGTGGGGCCGATGATGGTCTTCACGCGTTTCGATCGACGCCCAGGCGAGGGGCGCCCAGGCGACCCGCCGCCGCCCGCGCCGTCACCACCGGCACCTTCAGGTGCCACGCTCGACCTGCCCGACCAGCCCGGCAACGCCGTGGTCAGCGTGATCGAGCTGCGCGACGGCGACGGCCGCCGTTCGGTGCGCGCCCGCACGAACAACCACGGCCAGGGCCACTGGGATCTGCGGGTGCAGCACCGCGCCGGCTCACTCGATGCCGCGGTCGCGGCCTCGCGGCGGCGCAATCTCTCGCTGAGCGGCGGCGTGCTGCTGCTGCTGGGGGTGGCGGTGGCGCTCATCGCCGTCTCCGCGCGTCGCGCCCAGGCGTTGGCCCGCCAGCAGCTCGAGTTCGTGGCCGCCGTGTCGCATGAGCTGCGCACGCCGGTGGCCGTCATCCACTCGGCCGCCGGCAATCTGGCCGACGGTGTCATCGGCGATCCGGCCCGCGTGAAGCGCTACGGCGCCACCATCCAGACCGAAGCCCGCAGGCTGGGCGACACCGTCGAGCGCGTGCTGCAACTGGCCGGGCTCGGCTCGGGCCGGCCGCTGCCGACGGCGCCGGTGTCGGTCGCCGGCCTGGTGCACGCTGCGGTGCAGCAGTCGTCGCTCGATGCCGAGCGCGCCGGTGTCGACGTGCATGTGCAGATCGCAGACGAGCTGCCGGCCATTCTGGGTGATGCCGGCACGGTGCAATCGGCCGTGCAGAATCTCGTTGGCAACGCCATCAAGTACGCCGGCGACGACCGCTGGGTGCAGGTGCGCGCGACCTCTTCGGGTTCGACGCGCGAACGCGAGGTGCGAATTGCTGTCGAGGATCACGGACCCGGGCTCGATGCCGAGGAACGGCAGCTCGTGTTCGAACCGTTCTACCGGGGCCGCACCGCCGTGGCCAACCAGATCCAGGGGAGCGGGCTCGGCTTGAGCCTGGTGCGACGCATCGCCGACGCGCACGGCGGGCGCGTGGAGGTCACGACCGAGGTGGGCCGCGGCAGCACGTTCACCATCTGCCTGCCCGCGGCGCCGCCGGCGGCGGACGCGCCTGAACCGTCGGCCGCCAGCCACCTCAGCGCCCCATCCGCGGCCTCCCCGGCGTCGTCGGCCTCCTAGCCGTGGCCGCCGGGCGCCTGCTGCTCGTCGAGGACGAACCGGGCCTGCAGCTCACCCTGAGCGATCGGCTCATGTCCGAGGGCTACGACGTGGAGACCGCCGGCGACGGCGAGTCGGGGCTGGCCCTGGCCACGAGCGGCGGATTCGATCTGATCGTGCTCGACGTGATGCTGCCCAAGCGCGACGGCTTCGACGTGTGCCGCACGCTGCGGCAGCGCGGCGTCATCACGCCCATCCTGATGCTCACCGCGCGCGGCCAGGTCGTGGACCGCGTGGTGGGCTTGAAGCTCGGCGCCGACGACTATCTGATCAAACCCTTCGAGGCGCTGGAACTGCTGGCGCGAGTAGAAGCGTTGCTCCGGCGCGCGGGCCAGTCGGCCGCCGCGGCGGCGCCGGCACGTTCAGCAGGGTCGGCGAAGTACACCTTCGACGACGTGGTGGTCGACGTGCGCAAGGCCGAAGTAACCCGCGACGGCGCGCCCGTGGAACTCTCCGCGAAAGAGTTCCAGTTGCTGCGCTACTTCCTCGAACACCGCGGCGCCACCCTTTCGCGCGACGAGCTGCTACAGGAGGTGTGGGGCTACGAGCACACGCCATCGACACGCACCGTCGACGTGCACGTGGCGTGGCTGCGGCAGAAGCTCGAGGTCAATCCGAAGGTGCCGCAGGCCATCGTGACCGTGCACGGCCTGGGCTACAAGTTCGCGGGGTAGGCCGGGCGGCGCCGGCGCGCGCACCTGCTATCCTGGCGCCACATGCGTCGCATTGGTGTGTTCTGTGGCTCCACGAGCGGCAACCGCCCCGAGTTCGCCGAGGCGGCCCGCGCGTTGGCTCGGGCCATGGCGGCGCGCGGCCACGGACTGGTCTACGGCGGCGGCAACGTGGGTCTGATGGGCGTGGTGGCCGATGCCATGCTGGCGGCCGGCGGCGAGGTGATGGGCGTGATTCCGCACTCGCTCATGACCCGCGAGATCGGCCACACCGGCGTGACCACACTGCACGTCGTCGATTCGATGCACGAGCGCAAGGCGCTCATGGCCGATCTGGCCGACGCCTTCATTGCGCTGCCCGGCGGCATCGGCACCTGCGAGGAGTGGTTCGAGGCGGTCACCTGGACGCAGCTCGGCGTGCACCGCAAGCCGTGCGGCCTGCTCAACACGCACGGGTTCTACGACCCTCTGATCGCGTTCATGGAACACGCGTGGGCCGAGGGCTTCATCAAGCCCGAAACGCGCGCCGTGGTGCGCTACGACGCCGACCCCACGGCGCTGCTCGACGCGCTCGACGGCGTGACCATGCCGGTGGTGCCGGCGTGGATCACACGCCGCGAGCGGTAGCGCCGCGTCAGGGCCCAGGGCCTCGAGGGGTCAGACCCCGGTGAAGGACCAGAACGGGCCGGTGAAGCCGGTGGACTCGAGCAGCGCCTGCGACGCCTCGAGCGATCGCGGTTGCCACTCCGGCGCGAGCCGACCGCGATACCACCGGCGCCCCAAGGCAGCGAGTTGCGCCACTGGCACGACCCGGCCAGGCTCGCGACCGAGCGACCGTTCCCACGGCGCGACATCCTCTTCCGACCGGAAGAGCCGGATGGTCGCTCAGGTGAAGCCGATGTCGTCCCACCAGCGCGCCGCCGGCACGCCCACGTAGGCCACGGCGCCGGGATGAGCAAAAGCCACGCCCCGGCGGACACCGCCGGCAATCACCGCACCAGACGCGGGACACGGAGTAGTGAAGGCGATGTCGTCGTTGAGCGCGGCGGCGATGCCATAGGCGTCCCAGGCGCAGTTGGCCCACACGGCTCGCCCGCCGACCATGACCGGGAACGGCGTGGGCACGGCCGAGAACGGCATGGCCATCCACACCTCGCCGGTATCGCGACCTGGCACGATGACGTGCGTGGCCGCCAGCGTGGCGTAGCTCACCGACACCTGCGCGGCATCGAGGTCGAGCGCCTGCATGACCGACAGGCGCGTGGGGATGCCGCCGGATGCAAACGTGGCGAGGATCTGGCGGCGAACAGCGAGATCGATGGCGGTCAACGCAGCCTGCATCCTGTCGCTTACCTTACCCGTTCACGAGCTTCATGCCGCCGTCCATGTAGCGCGCCCCGACCACCTGTGGCGCCAGCGCGGCCAGCGACGCCAGATCCTCGGCGGTGAGGGTGAGGGCGGCGGCGCCGGCGTTCTCTTCTACGCGCGCGGCGCTGGTCGATCCCGGAATCGGCACGATGTCTTCGCCTTGCGCCAGCAGCCAGGCGAGGGCGAGCTGGGCCGGCGTGCAGCCCTGCTCGCGGGCCAGTGTCTGCACCTGCGCCACCACGTCCAGGTTCTTCTGGAAGTTGTCGCCCTGGAAGCGCGGATTCTGGCGGCGCCAGTCGTCTGGTTCGAGGTCGTCGATCGAGCGGAAGCGGCCGGTCAGGAAGCCGCGGCCGAGCGGGCTGTAGGCCACGAACCCGATGCCCAGTTCACGGCAGGTGGCGAGCAGGCCGCCCTCCGGATCGCGGCTCCAGAGCGAGTACTCGGTTTGCAGGGCGGCGATCGGATGCACGGCCACCGCCCGCCGCAGCGTCGCCGGGGCCGCCTCCGACAGCCCGAGGTAGCCCACCTTGCCAGCGGCGACGAGCTCCGACATCGCGCCGACCGTGTCTTCGATCGGCACCTGCGGATCGACGCGGTGCTGGTAGTAGAGGTCGATCTTCTCGACACCCAGCCTGGTGAGCGATGCCTCGCACGCCCGGCGCACGTACTCGGGCCGGCCGTTGACGCCGACCGGCGTGCCGTCGGGGTTACGCTCGAATCCGAACTTCGTCGCCAGCACGACGCCGGCACGGCGATCGCGGATGGCCTTGCCGACGAGCGTCTCGTTCGTGAACGGACCGTAGGCATCGGCCGTATCGAGCAGGGTCACGCCGAGATCGAGAGCGCGGTGCAGCGTCGCAATCGACGCGGTTTGGTCGGCAGCGCCGTAGAAGTCGGACATGCCCATGCAGCCGAGGCCAAGCGCAGAGACAGTCAGGCCGGTGCGGCCGAGGACGCGGGACGGCACGTGGATGGACATGCGGGCAACGATATCAGCTGGCGGGCGCAGACGGGGGTGGCCGTCGAGCCGGGCCCGTCACTCCCGGCCCGCGTCAGGCCCGCAGCAATGCGCCTTCGGCCGGCCTGCCAGTGACGCGGCGCAGCGCCTCGAGATACACCGCGACCTGGTGCGCGTAGACCGCGACACTGCTGGTGAGATCGAGGTCGGTCTTGAAGTCCACCACCATCCAGCCGTCGCCGTCGTCCCACACCAGGTCGGCTTGGCCATCCACCAGCGCATCACCGAGGGTGATGACGAGCGGCACTTCGCGCCGGCACACGCGTCCGGCCGCCGCCGCCACGCGCGCGCGCTCGAGCATGGGGTGGCCGAGCAGTGCCGCCGCCACCGTGGCCGCCGACGCGCGTTCGTCGTCGCTGGCGCCGAGCATGCGCGCCTGCACCGACGCCATCCGCGCGATCGCCTCGGGCCTGGCATCGAGCGCCACATGTGCGAGGAGAGCGTGCACCAGCGTGCCGAAGCGCGGACCCGAGGGACGCGACCGATCGGCCGGGGCCACGGCCAGCACCTGCACACGCGCCGCCGCCGCGGCAATCTCCGGCGGCACGACCAGCGCGCCCTCGACCCCCGCCCGCGCCCACTCCGTAACCGTCATCACGCCCAGGCTGGGTACGGCGCTGGCCGCCAGCGTGGCTGCGCGCCCGCCGCGCCACTGCTCGTAGCGCGCGCGATCGGCGGCCACGACGTGGGTCGGGGCATCCTTGCCAATCAGGTGCTCGTGCCGCAGTCCCCGGCGCTCGGCGCCGGCCTTGTCGAGCAGCAGCGGATCCCACCACACCACCGTGAACGGCGCGCGCGTCACCGGGTCGATGTGGGTGTACGCTCCCGGCCGCATGGTGTGCAGGGTGGCCGTGTTGCCAGGTGGACGATCGAGATGCGTATCGCGCCCGGCAAACGCCGGCACGCCTGGCGCGGTCGTGGCATCGCCGCCGTAGAGCGCGGCTGAGAGCGGCTGCACCCAGTGCTTGTCCTGCGGTCCGTCGCCAATTGCGGGCACCACCAGCAGATCGCGCGCGCGGGTCGCCGCTACGTAGGCGAGGCGCACGCCTTCGGCGGCATCGCGCGAGGCTTCGAGCGCGTTGTTATCGCGCAGGTCGAGCGGTGTCCAGCCGGCGAGCTTGATCGCGGCCAGGCCGCGCGAGGCGTCGAGGTGGCGCTGCGCATCCTCGCGGCTCAGCTTGCAGCCGATGTCGGCCAGAATCACGACTGGGAACTCGAGTCCCTTCGCCTTGTGCACGGTCATGAGGCGCACGCCGTCGGTGCCTTCTTCCAGAATCGGCGCCTCGGGCGTGGGCGCGCGGTCGGCCGCGTCACGCAACTCGTCAACGAAACCTCGGAACGAGAGCCCCCCTTCAGCCTCGTAGCGACGCGCCAGTTCGGCAATCTGCAGCACGTTGGCCAGCACCTGCTCGCCGCCGCGCCACAGCGCAAATCCGGCGTGCGCGCGCGTGGCTTCGATGAGCCGGCCGATCGTGTCAGCGACCGGGCGATGATTGCGCAGCCGGTTCAACTCGCGCAGCGTGGCGAGCGCCTGCGCCACGACCACGAGCGTCTCTGGCACCCCTTCCGGCAGGTGATACGGCCGGAAGCCGTGTCCCAGCGCGTGCCACGCCAGCAGCTCTTCTTCGGCGACGGCGAAGAACGGACCGCGCAGCGTGGCGAACACGCTCAAGGCGTCGTCGGGCCATTCAATCGCCGTGAGCGCCGTGCGCAGCGCGTCCACTTCCTCGCGCTCATGGAAAGCCTTGCCGCCCACGAGCAAATGGGTGAGGCCGCGCGATTCGAGCGCGTCCACGTAGAGCCGCGTCACGTCGGTATTGAAGTCGAGGAAGCGGCGGAACAGCAGACACACGTCGCCGGCGCGAATCGGCCGCCGCGGCGGCGTGCCGTCGCTGGTGGCGGGCGCGCGCGCGTCGGGCACCGTGTAGCCGCTCTCCACGACCAGCCAGCGCACGAACTCCCCGACCGCACCGGGCAGCGATGCGGCAATGGCGCCTTGCGTAACGTTGCCGCGGTCACTGAGCGCGCGCGGCACCGGCAGCGCCACGACCGCGGGCTGGGCCGGGTGGTCGTCGCGCGCCGGTTGCAGCTCCACGTAGTCGGCCTGCAGCGACGCCCGGTCGCCGGTCATGTGCCCGCTGAAGGCGGCGTTCACCGCGCGCTGAATCGCCGGCACACTGCGGAACGAGGTGCGCAGCCGCACGCGCACGGCGCCCCGGGCCACGAGCGTGTCGCAGATCTCGCGGTAGACGCCGACGTCGGCGCGGCGGAAGCGGTAGATCGACTGCTTCGGGTCGCCCACGATGAAGAGCGCGCCTGGCCGGATCGGCCGCTCGAGGCCGGCAGAAACCCGCGGGGAGAGGTCGCGCCCCTCGTCGGCCCCGAGCAGCATCAGCAGCTCCGCCTGGAGCGGGTCGGTGTCCTGGAACTCGTCCACGAGCAAGTAGCGGAAGCGGCGCTGGAAGTCGTGCCGCACCTCGGCCTGGTCGCGCACCAGGTCGCGGGCACGGATCAGCAGGTCGAGGAAGTCCACGGCGCCAGCGCGCTGCTTGCGACGCTCGTAGCGCTGCACCGCGTTCTGCATCGCCGCGTGCACGAGCGCGGCCAGATCCGCGTCGGCCTGGTCGCGAAAGGCCACGAGCGCGTCGACGATCAGGTCGCGCGCGGCCACCACCGTCTCGCGCGGCACCTCCCTGGCGTACTGGCCGCTCGTGCTCCTGCCCTTGCGCAAGTCGTTGTGACGGGCGGCCAGGTTGCAGAGCATCGACTCCCAGCCGTCGTAGTCGTCGAAGCCGCGGGCTCGCAGCGGCTGCACCTCGGCCCAGACGCGGCGAATCGGATCGGTGTCGCGGAACAGCGGGTCGCGCGGATTGGCGGGCGTGGCGCTGATCGCGGCGAAGCTGCCAATGGCGTCGAGCAAGTGGTCGATGGCGCCATGCTGATCGAAGTCATCGGGGCGCCGCCATGGCGCCGGGTGATCGCGCCACTCGCGCAGGTCGCGGCCGGCACGCTTGAGCCGCTCGATCGGCGCGTCCTCTTCCTCGTCTCCGCCGAACCGGCGCACGGTGGCCCGTCGCAGCGAGCGACGCACGCCCTCGCACGGGTCGTCGAGTTCGTGCTGGATCCAGTCAGCGAACGCTTCGTCGAAGAGCCGATCCGCCTGCCCCTCGGTGAGCACGGCAAACGACGGGTCGATGCGCGCCTCCACCGGACGCTCGCGCAACAAGTCGGCGCAGAATCCGTGGATGGTGCTGACGTGCGCCTCTTCGAAGCGCTGGACGGCGCGTTCGAGATGCGCGCCCTCAGGCCCATCGGCCGAGCGCCGGGCGCGTTCCAGTTCCTCGCGCAGCCGCAGCTTCAACTCGCCGGCGGCCTTCTCGGAAAAGGTCACGGCCACGACCTGGTCGATGGTGGCGCGCCCGGTCGCGACCAGCCGCACGATGCGCCGCACGAGCTCGGTCGTCTTGCCAGTGCCGGCGGCGGCCTCGACCACGAGCGTCTGATCGAGCGCCTCGGCAATCAGCCGGCGATCGGCCAGGTCGGCTTCCGGCCGGGTCACGGCATCCTCCGCAGGACGTCGAGATCCGGCACGGCCGGCTTGCGCCGGGTGCGCGTGGCTTCGTCGGGCCCGCACACCGGGCGGAAATCGCAATACTCGCAGGCCGCATGGGCGCCGAGCGCGCCCGGCCTGGCGGCGAGCGTGCCGTGTTCCACCGCGCGATCGATGATCTCGAGCACCTCGATACCGCGCTGGCGGATGTGCGCATCGAGCACGATCCGCCGCTCGCTGAACTGCCCGGCGGCGGTGCAATACGAGAGCCGCCCTTCGTCCACGGTCTCACCGGTGAGCGCCTCGAGGGCGACGGCGTAGAGCACGGGCTGCAGCATGCGTCCGCCTTCCACGATGGTCGCCAGCGTGGTGCGATTCTTCCCCGTCTTGTGGTCGGTGACGCGCAGATGGGTGCCGCCGGTGCGCCGCTCCACCAGATCGATCGAGCCGCGCAGCAGGTAGCCGGCCTCGCCCACGCGCACGGGCTCGCGCACGGAGCCGGCGTCGCGGGCCGAATCGAGCGGCAGGCCGAAGGCGAACTCGAAGCGCTCCGGCAGCCACTGCGCGGCATCGCGCGCCAGTTGCTGATCGAACCAGAGCCGCAGGTCGCGGCGCAGTCCCTCGATCTCGTCTCGCCAGACACGGTCGATGGCCGGGGCCAGGTCGTCGTAGGCCTTGGTCGTCACTTGCGTGATGGCCCAGTCGAGTTGGCCGCGCGCGCCCGCGGTATGCCCGGGCTGAAGCGGCAGCATGCCGTTCTTGACCAGCGTGCGGAAGAACGCGGTCTGAATCTCGTGGAAGAGACTGCCGCGCGTCAGTGGATCGAGCCGCTGCAGCGGAGCCGGCTCGTCGAGTGGCGCAAGCTGGTAGATCGCCGCCAGTTGGAACTGGTAAGGACACGCGGCAAAGCGCTGCAGCGCGGTGAGCGAGTAGGGCCGCGCGGTGAGCCGCTGCGCGGCCAGCGCGGGCGCCGTGAGCGGCTGCACGCGGATGAGCCCGTCGGCCGTGGACCACTTGGGCTGCCAGCGCGCCCAGCGTTCGATGACCGATCGACGGAGCGCGGGGTTCAGCTCGAGCAGATAGCGCGCACGTCCCTCGTGACCGGCCTGCTGCGACAGCGGCGCCCGCAGCAGCGGCTTCAGTACCGCCAGGTCGTGCTCCATGTCGTCGATCGCGTCGCCAGCGTCGACCGGGGCGGGCCAGTCGAGCGAAGCCCCGCCGAGCGCCGCGGCCTCGTCGGCCAGCGCGTCGTAGCGAGGGATGACGCCGGTGGTGGCGCGCATCACGTCGAGCACGTAGAACGACGGCACGCGCGGACGGGATTCGGCGAGCTCGAGGCGCGGATACGAGAGGTAGGCGCGCTCAGCGGCAGCTCCGACCGCGAGCCGCAGTTGCAAGCGCTCGTCGTCGGCGCGCGCGTCGGCCACCTGCAGGCCGGCGCCGAGCGTGGCGCGGCGGGCGTCCACAAGCAGGGCGTCCTCGCGCAGGCGCTGCGGAAAGATCCGTTCGGCCAGGCCCGGCACGAACACCACTCGGAACTGGCGCCCGCGCGCCGCGTGCGGCGTGCCCACGAAGACGCGTCCGTGGCGGCGCCGGGGCGGCTCGTTCGTCAGGCTCAACAGGCGCGGCGTGAGCACGGCGCGGGCCTCGCGCAGAGTCACGGGGCCGACGGTGCCGAGCGGCGCCATCTCGGCGAGCACGCGGGCCACGCGCACGGGCTGGCGCAGCACGCGAGGCAGCAGGTCGGAGAACGCGCGAATCCACTCGGCCCAGGTGCGCGGGGTGCGCCAGTCGTCGAGCGCCGTCACGATCGGCACGGCAAACGACTCGAGGTGCTGGAGCTGATCGCGGTCGCGCTCGAGAGCGCGGAGGCGGGGCGCATCCTGATCCTCGTCGGCCAGCTCGCGCACGCGCCGGTCGAACTCGCGGCGCAGTCCGGGGAGGCGGCGCTGCCAGCGCGCCAGGCCCTCGATCACATAGGCCTCGACCAGCAGCTCCTCCCATCGCCACGGCGCACGCAAGGTGCCCGCCACCACGCGGTCGCCGTCGCGCTCGGTCGGGGCCGGCGCCTCGTCGATGGGGGCAGGATCTTCCACTCGCTCATCCGGCGGTACGAGCCCTTCCGCCTCTTCGCTGGCGAATCCTGCGAACGTCGCAGTTTGTGCAGCGCCGAGAGATGTAACAGGGACAGTTCCCGCTACAAATGACGGGACCTGGCCCAGGGAGAGGTACTCGGCGAAGCGACGGGCGGAGAGGCCTTCGTCGGCGCACGCCAGCAGCGCGAGGAAGGCGCGGCCGGCGGGGTCGGGACGGCGCGTGCCGCGCTCGAACCAAGCCGGCACGGCGGCGCGCGCGAAGGCGTGCTCGAGCAGGCCCAGATAGCTGTGCGGCGCGCGCAGCAGCACGGCCATCTCGTCGAGCGGCACGCCCCGAGCGGCTTCTGTCAGCACGCGCCGCGCGATCTCTACCGCCTCGCGGCCCTCGCCTGGGGCTGACAACACCTGCACCGACGAGTCGAGCGAGCCGGCAGGCGGTGTGTCGGAGGCGAACAGCCACGTCTGCAAGCGGTCGAGCGCGCGCAGCGGCGGCGACACATCCGCGCGGGGCTTCTCAGCGCGCACGATGGCCCCGCACGCCGTGAGCGCCGCCAGGGTCGCGGCGTCGCCCGAGGGCACGGTGGCACACACGGAGACGGCGGCACCAGCCACCGCCGCCACGAGGGCGCGCTCGGCGCTGGTGGCCAACGCCACATCGAGCAAGAGGACGTGCCGTGCCCCGAGTGCGCCCGGGGTCGCGCGCAGCCGGTCAGCGGCCAGCCTCACCGTGGTGGCGCGATTCACGGTGCCCGCCCGCTCAGCCTCACGCTCGACGCGTGTGAGCAGCGCCGCCAGGTCGGGACCCACGTGTTCGACCGCCGCGAGCGACCCCGCGTCCACGCCTGCCTGCTGCAGCTCCGCCAGCGTGCGCGCCAGCGCGCGGGGGAACCCCGGCAAGTCGGCCACGGGCCCGAAGTAGTTGAGTTCGCCGGCCTGGTGCGCCTCGAAGGCCGCGCGCGTGGCCATGGCCTCGGCGCCGAGCGCGCCGGCTGGACTGACGAGCCGCTCCGCCAGCACCGGCAGCGCCAGCTTCGTGGCGAGTTCCCCGAACGACGCCCGCGAGACGCCCACGAGCGCGCCGTCCTCGCGCGCCAGGGCGAGCGCCAGTTCGTCCGCCGAGGCACGCGTGGCGCCCACGACCAGCACCGCGTCGAGCGCATGCGATCGCACGTAGGCCGCCGCGGCCAGGAGCCGCGCGCCCGCCGACGGCGCCACGATGCAATCGAAGGATACGGACGCTTCGGCCAACTCGCCGTCGAGGATACACGACGGACTACCGCGCGCCGCTCAGGGCGCCAGGCTCGACGACAGGCGATACTTCGCCGCTGTGCTGAAGTTGCCCGACACCCGCACGTGCACCGCCTGCCCGGCTGTGACCTGCACGGTCACCGACTCGCTCGCCGAGTTGCTCTGAAGATCCTGATCGGATCGGTCCTGCGCGTCGGTGAACTTGCCCTCGGTGTAGACCTCGAGCACGAGATCCGGCGCATCCCCATTGCCCAACTGCCGCGTTACCACTGTGAGGGTACCGGCCTCGGCCGCCTTCATTACGAACCAGTCCCACGAGTCGCCCGCCTCAGGGTCGAGTCCATCTTCGTAGGCCTTGCCCACGTTCACGGGCTTTGCCGATCCGGGCCGCCGATCGGGGTCGCCGGGACGCTGGAACAGCGGGAAGCCCAGGAACGACCCGGCAATCGTGAACGTACCCTTCTCGCCGCCCTGCCGGCGCACCCGCACGCGGTAGCTGCCCGGCTCTGAGATTGTGGCCGAGAGCAGCTCGGTGCCTTCGTCGCCGTTCAGATCGCGGTCTGCCGATCCATTCGGCAGCACCTGCCCGTCTTCATCGACGAGCTGCAAGGAGAGGTCGCCCTGGCCCTTCACGGCTACGGACAGGACGCCAGCAGACTTGGCGACAACGGCGTACTCGACGGGACTGTCGGCCACCGTGCCCGGAACCGGCGCCGCCATCGGCAAGGGCACCGGCGCCTGCGCTCCAGCCGACACGCACATCACGACCATCGCTGCAACTGACCATCCGATCGACCGGCGCATGGGCAACCCTCCTTGGGTGGTCGGTCCGGCCGGGGGGCCAGACGCGCCATTGGCACTATAAACGTCGCGCGAAGGCGAGGGCCATCGCGATCCAGCCGTTCTATCGGCCGCTCCTCGAGGACACATGAAATGAGGACACCTTCCCCCGGACAGGACACCGAACGGATCTACAACCTGTGGTTTACCAGGGCAGGAACGCCACATATCGCGTCCGGAGCTGGGTACGCGCCTTGCTTTAGCCCAGACGAGGAGTTGGCAATGCAGATCAACAAGCTGGTCTTCGGCGGGCTCATTGCGGCATGCCTGACAGCGGCCGGCGGCGGCGCCTATCTCGCAACCAGACACAACGTGCAGGCCGCCAGTGTCGCGCCCGCGCTGGAGCCAGCCGCCCTTCCCGCCCCTCAGGCGGTGACCGCCTCGGAAGGCGTGGTGAGCGAGCCGACGGCGACGGTGGCAGCCCAGCCCGTGGCCGCCGCCCAGCCCCCACGGGCAGTCGCCCCTCAACCCCAACCGGCACCGGCTCCGCGCCGCGTCCAGCCAGTCCCAGTCGCGCCCCGGCGTGAGGCCCCGGCCGCTCAGCGCCAAGCTTCGGCCCGTCCTGCGCCGCCCGTTGAGACCACTCCGGCCCCGACGCCCGCGCCGGCGCCGGCCGGCGGCGGCTCGATGTGGGAATCGCGTCCCACCGTGCAGCCCGCCGTGCCCGACCAGCCCGCCCCTGAACCCGAACCCGTCGTCCCGCCCGAACCCGAATTCCTCGAGCTCGTCGTGCCGGCCGACGCCGTCATTGGACTGCAGCTCGAATCCACCGTCTCGAGCGACCGCGCGAAGGTCGAAGACGCCGTCGACGCGCGGGTCACGCGCGACGTGCGCGTGGGTGGCCGCGTGGCCATTCCCGCCGGCTCCCTCGTGCACGGCACGGTCACCGAAGTGGAGCGCGGCGGCAAGGTGCGCGAGCGCGCCCGCCTCGGCATCCGCTTCCACACGGTGGTGCTCGCCAGCGGCGATCGCCTCAGCCTGCATACCGACGCCATCACGCGCGAAGGCGCGTCACCCGGGCGCGAGAGCGCCGCGAAGATCGGCGGCGCGGCGGTCGGCGGCGCCATCCTGGGCGCCATTCTCGGGGGCAGCAAGGGCGCGGCCATCGGCGGCGCGGTGGGCGCCGGCGGCGGCTCGGCGGCGGTCATGGCCGGCGAACGCAGCGTCGTCACGGTGCCGGCGGGCTCCACGGTAAGCGTGCGCATCCAGCAGCCCGTCACCGTGACCGTCGAAAAGGAATAGCCGGCGCCCCTGGCGCCCAGGCCGGTGGCGTAGAATCGACGTCTCTACCCCTGCAGAGGAGACTTCATGCGTCTTGCCACCTTCGCTCTTTGTGTCGCCTTGGCCGCGCCCGCGCTGGCCCAGAAGAAACAGGACTACCCCGGCGTCATCAACTTCACCCGCGTCGATGCCACCGTGGCGTGCGGCGGCGCCACCGAGGTGGCCACGCTCGATCTGCTCAAGAAAGATGGCTTCAAGGCGGTCATCAACTTGAGGATGGCGAGCGAGCCCGGCGTGAACCTCGAACAGAACCAGGCCAAGGCCAAAGAGCTGGGCCTCAACTACGTGCACATCCCGTTCAGCGCGGGCGCGCCCGACCCGAAGGTGATCGACGCGTTCCTGGCCGCGATTGCCGACAAGGCCAACCAGCCCGCCTACGTGCACTGCGGCTCGGCTCAGCGCGTGGGCGCCGTGTGGCTGGCCAAGCGCGTCATGCAGGACAACTACTCGATCGAGAAGGCCACCGACGAGGCGAAGGCCATCGGCCTCACCAACCCGGGCCTCGAGCAGTTCGCCCTCCAGTACATCGCCGACCACAAGAAGTAGGCGCATGCGAACAACCTTGATCGCGTCCGTGTTCGCCCTGGCGTTCTCGCTGCCCGCGAGCGCCCGCGCGGACGTGCTGTTGACGCCGTATGCCGGAGTCAACTTCGGTGGTGGCACCATCGACAAGCGCGTGAACGTCGGCGGCTCGCTGGCCTGGCTCGGATCGCGTGGCCTCGGCGTGGAAGTGGACTTGGGATTCATCCCAGACTTCTTCGAGCCGAATGACACCGCCATCGACTACCCCACAAACAACGTCACGACGCTGATGGGCAGCGTAGTGTTCGGGCGCTCGGGCGGCGGCATCCAGCCCTACCTCGTCGCCGGCGCCGGACTGCTGCGCAGCAACGTGGGGTCGTTCGGCGAGTTCTTCGACGACGTCACGACCGAGAACAGCCTCGGGGTCAACGCGGGCGCCGGGGTGCGCGTGGGCGGCGGCCGCTTCTCGCTGCGCGGCGACGTGCGCTACTTCCGCGCGCTCAGCGACGTGGACATCGCCCTGCAAGACGTGCTCGCCGACTTCGGCTTCTGGCGCGCCACGGCCGGACTTACCTTCAGGTTCTAGGGACTGGGGACCAGTCCCCAACCCCCTGGCCTCCAGCCCCTGCCCGTGAGATACTCACGAGTCATCTGACGCGGCGATTTCCCGACTTGATGGGCCGCGTCCCGGGATTCCTTCGAATCCCGGTAGTTCTATCTAAGTCGCGGATCGCCCGCGACCCATGGTCGCGGGCTTTTTTATTGTGGAGCGTTATGACCGATCGATACATCTTCTCGTCGGAGTCCGTTGGAGAGGGACACCCGGACAAGGTCGCCGACACCATCTCGGACGCCGTACTGGACGCCTGCCTCGCGCAAGACAAGTTCAGCCGCGTGGCCTGTGAGACGTTCGTGAAGTCGAACGTCGTGGTCATCGGCGGCGAAATCACCACCAAGGCCAAACTCGACTTCGAGAAGATCGCGCGCGATGCGATCCGCGAGATCGGTTACGTCAACGACGACGACGTCTTCCACGCCGACAAGGTGTTCATCAACCTGCTGGTGACCCAGCAATCGAGTGACATCGCCCAGGGCGTCGACGCCCGCAAGGCGGACGGCAAGAAGACCGCCAAGCAGGGCGCCGGCGACCAGGGCCTGATGTTCGGCTACGCCAGCAACGAGACGCCCGAGCTGATGCCCGCGCCGATCATGTTCGCGCACCGCCTGGGCCGCGAGCTGACGCGCATCCGCAAGAGCGGCGCGGTGCCGTGGCTGCGGCCCGATGCCAAGTCGCAGGTCTCGGTGATCTACGAGAACCACAAGCCGGTGGGCATCTCGAACGTCGTGATCTCGACTCAGCACGCCGCCGACGTATCGCACAAGGAGATCGAGCGGTTCTGCATCGAGCAGGTCATCCGCAAGGTGCTGCCGGCGAAGATGCTCTCCGACAAGACGCAGTTCCTCATCAATCCCACCGGCCGCTTCGTCATCGGCGGGCCGCAAGGCGACACCGGCCTCACCGGCCGCAAGATCATCGTCGACACCTACGGCGGCATGGGCCGTCACGGCGGCGGCGCGTTCTCGGGCAAGGATCCGAGCAAGGTCGACCGGAGCGCGGCCTACATGGGCCGCTGGGTGGCGAAGACCATCGTGGCCGCCACGCTCGCCGAGCGCTGCGAGGTGCAGTTCGCCTACGCCATCGGCCACCCCGATCCGGTGAGCGTGCACATCGACACGTTCGGCACGGCCTCGGTAGCCGATGCGAAGATCACGCGCGCGGTGAACCGCGTGTTCAGCTTCCAGCCGGCCGACATCATCGACCAGTTGAACCTGCGCCGGCCGATCTACTCGCAGACCACCAACTACGGTCACTTCGGCAAGAAGGGCATGACCTGGGAAGCCACCGACAAGGTCAAGACGCTGCTCAAGGCCATCTAGATCGGCTGATCGCTCGGACGATCTGGTGAACGTCTTCGGCACGG
>Ga0335394_10002528_pt1 | contig 20599 bp, 13 predicted proteins | sample MAT03_FD_205741 | JGI IMG/M metagenome (GOLD analysis project Ga0335394, IMG submission 205741) | Freshwater microbial communities from Lake Fryxell liftoff mats and glacier meltwater in Antarctica - MAT-03 (spades assembly) (version 2) ...
AGTTGTTCAGCTTAGTTAATTGGATGGTGCAACGCGGCAGCTTCCGCCTGTCGGGCTATGCAGGGGCGAAGCATTGGGCCAGTATCTATCGGTTATTGTGAAACGTATCGACCCAATGCTTCGCCCCTACCGCTGTCAGATAACTTGATATAAGCTCTGGGGGGACATTCTATCCAACGTTAAAAATTCTGAGCTATGACTCTCAACGCTGATTGACTGACAAAACTTGTTAGTCAGATCCCCGAAAGCCCTCACCCTAGCCCTCTCCCGAGGGGAGAGGGAACCGGAAGGGTAGATCAACTCCCCTCGCCCTCTGGGAGAGGGGTTGGGGGTGAGGGCTGTAGACTTTTGTCAGTCAACCAGCTCTCAACGTCCAGCTACAGAACCCCAAGTCAGCTACGCAACCCTAACCCATGAACCCCAAAATCCTTGCCTTTGCGGGCAGCACCCGCACCGACTCATACAATAAAGCGTTAGTCAAAATAGCTGCCGCTGGTGCCAGATCTGCTGGAGCTGATGTCACTTACATCGATCTGCGCGACTTGCCCATGCCCATCTTTGACCAAGATTTAGAAGCGCAAGACGGCGCACCCCCCAACGTCACGACATTTAAAGAACTGTTGATGGCTCACGATGGGTTTTTGATTGCATCACCTGAATACAATAGCTCTATCTCAGGAGTGCTCAAAAATGCAATCGACTGGGCATCGCGCCCAGCCCCCGGTGAAGCGCCGCTGGCCTGCTTTGCCGATAAAGTTGTGGTGATTATGAGTGCCTCCCCTGGCGGCTTTGGGGGACTGCGGGGACTTGTTCCGCTGCGATCGCTTTTGGGCAATATCAGAGTTCTGGTGTTACCCGACCAAATGGCGATCGCCCAGGCTCACGAGGTATTTACCCCTGAAGGCACCCTCAAAAATCCTCAGCAGCAAGCCTCAGTCGAAGGGCTGGGAATTAAGCTGGCGCATACATTGGCGAAGTTAATCGCCTAGAGCCGAGGGTAGTCCTAAATTGGTAAGGATTGTTTGATGGGCGGGCAAAGGCCGCCCATCAAACAATCCTGACATCAACACCACTACCGAGCCGAGTTTTACCCGCCTGCCTTGACCTGACTTTATTCTCCAGCCTGCCTATGAAGCTTCTTTGTCTCAGTAATGGTCACGGTGAAGATGCGATCGCCCTCCGCATTCTCCGTGCCCTTCAGCAGCAATCTAACTGTCCTGATCTGGCGGCGCTGCCATTGGTGGGTGCAGGGCATGGGTTTGCCCAAAGCGGCATTCCGGTGATTGGCCCGGTGAAGCAGTTGCCGTCGGGTGGCTTTATTTATATGGATGGCAAGCAGTTTGCCAGAGATCTGAAAGGTGGACTGCTGTCGTTGACTCGGCAGCAGCTCAAAACTGTTCGCACCTGGGCACAGCAAGGCGGCGCAATTTTGGCAGTAGGAGACATTGTGCCGATGCTGTTTGCCTGGTACAGCGGTGCGCCCTATGCCTTTGTGGGCACTGCCAAGTCAGACTATTACCTGCGCGATGAAGCCGGATTGCTACCCCGCCCGACCTGGTTCGATCGCCTAGAAAATTGGTCAGGCTCGGTTTATTTACCCTGGGAACGCTGGCTAATGAGCCGCCCGCGCTGTAAGGCGGTGTTTCCACGCGATCGCATCACCAGTGAGATTTTGGGTAAATGGAAAATTCCTGTATTCGACGTGGGCAACCCCATGATGGACGGGCTAGAGCCGACTGGTGTGGAATTTCCGACCGGGTGGGATAGTCTCACCGTGGCGCTAATTCCTGGATCGCGGGTGCCGGAAGTGTACAACAATTGGCAGCAGATGCTTCAGGCAGTGAGTGGGTTAGTTGAGGGCATAGGGCGCAAGCTCGTTTTTTTGGCCGCAATTGCCCCCTCGATTGACCGAACTGCGCTGCACCAGGCGCTCACCACCTATGGCTGGCGCAATGCGGGAGAGGACGTGTATAAGCTACAGAGTTCGCTTCAGGGCGCTACACTGCTGCTTACGTCTGCCTTTAATGACTGTATTCATACCGCAGATGTGGCGATCGCCATGGCCGGAACTGCCACTGAGCAGTTTGTCGGCCTGGGCAAACCCGCACTGCTGCTGCCGGGTCAGGGGCCTCAATTCACCCTTGCCTTTGCCGAGGCTCAAACTCGCTTGCTAGGGCCGTCTGCCATTTTGGTTGCCCAGCCGAACCAAACCCCTCAGGTACTCCAACAACTGCTTAACGATCCCGATCGCCTGCAACTGATTGCCGAAAACGGTCGCCGCCGCATGGGTTCACCCGGAGCAAGCGATCGCATTGCTGCGTGTCTGGTAGAGCGTCTGGCATAAATGTCTTGCCCAGGCTGGGAATGTTGACATTGTCATTCCCGCGCAGGCGGGAATCCATCTGCTCGATAGGTGACAGCGTCATTCCCGCCTGCGCGGGAATGACGCTGTCATGTCCTAAGCTTTATGACTATGGCTATACATGAAATCAGCAACACCGGAATGGTTTGCATTCTCGCCAAAGCTGGGAACACCAACCCCCCAGGCGAGACGTTTTATTGCCCACTTGCAGCAGGTTGTAAGGTAATGGGGAGCTGCTTACCCAGTTCTTGTTGCAGTCGATGCGCCTGATAATCGTAGAGCGACAGTTCCATGGTGCCGGGTAGGGTGTTCATAAAGGCTCGGGCATCGTCTAGGCTACAGCCAGAGATGCGGGCGAGGTCGCTGCCCAAGTCGTGTAAGAAGCTCGTGTTAAGCGGCTTTTGAGCCGTGAGCTGCCATCGTTGGGAGGGGGTAATTTCGCCCCGTTCAATGCGGCGTAACCCGTTGATGGATGATAACAAGACGAGGCGATCGCCTGCTTGTAGCATCCGGTCATCGGGGGGCATGAACCCATCCAAGCTATTTCCCACTGCCCCTGCGTGAGCCGCGCGCTGATGAAAAATGGGCACCACGCTATAGCCGTAGGCAACCTGTGATAGCAGCTTGCCGTCCAGCGTATCTCCGGCTGAAATCACAAACTCAGGCACTAAAATAGTCTGCCCGTTCAGTCGAAATAGGCTCAAAATATTTTCACCGAAGGCCGCTGCTGCAAAGACTTCTGCCGAAAGCGCGTAGGCGGCTAAGATCCGGGCTTCGGGCAACAAGTTGGCTAAATTATCGCCAAATCGCTGGTCATAAGAGCGCACCACCAAGCGAATCTCTCGATCTTGCTGGCGGGCCGCATCTCGCGCCATCAGTGCCACTTCCAGGTTAAGCATTTGGTCTTCGGTAACCACCACCATGCTTTTGGCGAAGGCCAGGTTGGCATTCGCCAATTCTTTGATCGAATCACCCAGCAGCAGCGGCACCTGCGTGGGCAGAGACACGTTTTCCAGGGTTTCGGCGATCGCCACCATGGGCTGTTTGAATTCGTACAGCAGCGTCGCAATCCGCTGCCCCACGCGCCCTAGCCCCACCAACACCACATGATCTTGAGTAGGAACAGCAGGACGTTTTCGCAGAAAGTCGAAGCGAGAGCTGATTAAGCTGTCGGCAATCAGGCCCAGCGCCCCCAATACAAACAGCAAGCTGAGCAACGTAATCAACAGGCAGGCAAACTGCACTGGCCAGGGAACTGTAGCCCCAGTACTAACGAGTCCACCAAACAAGTCTCCATAGCCGCCCATTAGCAAGATAGCCCCAGCAGAAATGGCATTTTGCCAGGTCATGCCCGCTACGCTTTGTCTGAGCAGAATGGCGGCGGCACCCCACAGGAATACGGCGATCGCCAACCCCAGGCTAATAATTTGGCGGTTTTGCTTCGCCTGAATCCACTGCCACAGGTGGGCAATCCGCTGGGCTGGGTTAACGGTTAGGGCACGGGTCATCGCTTGCCCCATTTGCTGTAGGGGATGTGCGGCGATCGCCTGATCTTTGGATTTGGCCACAGCCGTTTGCCCCACCAGTTCTACATAGGCGATCCGATCGCCGGGTTTAATCCGGGTGTCGGCTTGCCATTGGTAAAATACTCGGTTAGAAACGGCTGTATCTGATGCCGCCTCGGCAGGGGAGTGGCTGACCAACCGAGACTCCTTTTTGTGCAGCGTCAGAGCCAGGTTGCCGTTAAAGCGGCGATCGTCCGGTTCTACCTGTTGTTCAACGACTTGTAGCTGCGCCGCTCCAATATTAAATGCGCCCAAAATTCCCACCTGTAGCCCTGCTAAGGCAAAGGCCAGGGCAGGCATTTCGGTCGGTTCATAGGCAGTAAAGTTGCCCAAGCGCTGTTTCAGGAGCTGATTTAGGTTTTGGCGAGAGGAGCGGAGTACCAGCCGAATGTTAGGGTTCAGCCGACGGGCGGCGATCGCCGTTTCAATGTTGACCGTTTCGTTGCTGGTCGCCAGCAAAATGGCTCGACAGTTCTGCACTCCGGCCTTGAGTAGCAGGGCATCGTCTCGACAGTCACCCAAAATGGGCGGCTCTGCCAGTAAATCCAAAAAGTTTTCGACTTCCCAACGCTCTGATGCGTCTTGGGTAATGGCGGTAATAGAAACGTCTGATTCATCGGTCGCAAATCGCCGCAGGTTGTAGACACAATATTGCCCCAAACTGCCTAGACCACAGACTAAAAATCGATCCACCAGTCGGTCGGGTTCGGTTTGCCCCGATGCCGCAGCGCGGTTGGGCACAAAGGGTGTGGGTTGCCCCTGCTCCAGGCTCAAACGGTAGCTCCACAGGGGTACAGAACTATTAGCGCCATAGCCAAACAGATTCACGAGCTGAATCGTCGAGATTTCTAATTCACGAATTTTTTGGCTTACCAGTGCAATCAAGTACCGCCGATCTACTTTGTCTTGAATGTAGAGCTGTACGTTTAGCCCGCGCTCGGCTCGCTCTACGCTGGCGCTTACGCCCTGGGACTGAAGTTCGTCGGTGAGGTAATCGGCGATCGCATGAGGTTTTCCCAGTTTTGCCAGATCAAAGCGGGTGGAGGGCATGGCAGGGGGTCACGTCAGTGAATGGGAAGGAAACCCCTTACAGTATGCTGGTAGGTGCAAAGAAATGGAACCACTTTGGGTCGCATGTGACTGAAGTGAACACTATTTTTTTGTGGCGAATCCTTTGGGATGCATCTCCGGGTTTGAGGTTATGAGTCTTTGCATTAATCCCCATTGTTCTGAGCCAAGTCATCCTGGTAACGATGGTAGCCGCTTTTGTCAAAGTTGTGGCTCAGATTTGGTGCTGAAAGAGCGCTATCGAGTCATGCGGTTACTGAGCGATAAAAGTGGGTTTGGCAGGGTCTACGAAGCATACGAGCGCAATATTCCTAAGATTCTAAAGGTTTTGAAAGACGTGCATGGGCACAACCCCAAAGCAGTGCAACTGTTTGAGCGAGAAGCGGCGGTGCTTAGCCAGTTAAAAAATCCGGGGGTGCCAGCCGTAGAGGCAGGGGGATATTTTCAGTTTTTGCCAAGGGGCAACACTGAGCCGCTGCACTGCATCGTTATGGAAAAAATTGATGGGCCAAATCTGCGCGAGTGGATGCGGCAGCAGGGTAACCATCCAATCAACGAAAGTCAGGCGCTGCAATGGCTGCGGCAACTGACAGAGGTATTGCACTTAGTCCATCAGCATAATTATTTTCACCGGGACATTAAGCCCGAAAATATTATGTTGCGGTCGAACGGGCGGCTGGTGCTGGTTGATTTTGGGGCAGTGCGTGAGATGACCTCTACGTATCTAGCGCAACTGGGCAGTTCTGATGGGGTGACGCGAATTAGTTCGGCGGGCTATACCCCACCAGAGCAAGAGAAAGGGCAGGCAGTGCCCCAGTCTGACTTCTATGCGCTGGGCTGGACGTTTGTCTATTTGCTGACGGGTAAGCAGCCGACCGATGCTGATATTTATGACCCGCTGAGTGACGAGTTTCACTGGCATCAGTTTGCTCCTCAGATTACGCCCCCGGTTGCGGCGTTTATCGATCGCCTGATTGCTCCCAGAGCGTCGGATCGACCCCACAATACGGCAGAAATTCTGCGGGATTTAACGGAGCTGTCGGACTTGTCAGCGCACATAATGGCGGCTTCGTTGCCACCAATTACCACCGCCCCGCCGTCGCTAGGGGCAGTCCAGCCGCTGTTGACAATGCCACAGTTGACAATGCCACAGTTGACAGTGCCACAGTTGACAATGCCACAGCCGCCAAAAACCCAGTTGATTCAAGCAGACCGCTGGGGATGGCTGAACGGCAAGCGGTGGTTGATTGGTGGGTTGGCCGCGGTCATGTTGGGTCTGGGAGGATATTTTGGCTGGCAAACCTATCAGCGATCGCCCGGTCGCTCAGGCACAGCCCAAACGCTGGTGGTTAACCAAACCCTCAAGGGGCATACAGGTTTCATTAACTACGCTCTGTTTAGTCCCGATGGCAAAACGCTGATGACAGCCAGCGCCGATCACCAGATTTTTGTGTGGAATCTAGAGACTAAAATGGCCGTTCGGGTGCTGCAAGGGCATACGGGTTTTGTCAATGTGCTGGCGCTGAGTGGCGATGGGCAAACCCTGGTGAGCGGCGGCGCAGATAAGAAAATCTTGCTTTGGGATTTGTCCACAGGCAGGTTGCTCCACACGCTGACGGGGCATACAAACGCCATTAATGCCCTGGCGATCGCCTCGGATGGTATCTTGGTTAGCGGTAGCGCTGACCGCACGGTGCGAACATGGGATCTGGCGACCGGGAATCCGCTACAAACGCTAACTGGGTTGGACGGTTTCGTCAATGCCGTGGCCGTGAGTCCCGATGCTAGACTGGTGATCGCCGCTGGGGCTGCTCCGAGTATTCAATCATGGAATCTGGCTACTGGGCAGCCAATCCGTACGTTCGTAGGCTATAACGGAACGATTAACGCACTGACAATTAGCCCCGATGGCAGTACCTTAATTGCCGGAGGTACAGACAAAGCAATCCGTCTCTGGGATGTTTCCACCGGAAAGCTGATGCACACGCTAACAGGACACACAGGCTTCATTAATACGCTAGCGGCACAGGGCGATGGTACGACCCTCCTCAGCAGCGATGCTGAAGGCACTCTTAAACGATGGAATTTGAAGACCGATCGCCCCCTTCAGACCTACACAGGCCAAGGGAACTCGCTGGATTATGTAGCGGTTAGCCCTGACTGGAAGGCGATCGCCACGGGTCGGGGGTCTGATACGGTTCAGTTGTGGACGTTACCGGAAAAGTGAGCTGATATCTAAATATGGTTGCCGATCGCGCTGGAAATAGCCTCTCAAACGCCAGAAGAATTATTCTTTCTGCAACGGCTAAAACGTTTAAAGATTTTATTGGCGGCAGAGATCGCGATTACTATCGATTTCGTGCTGCCGATTCCAGCCAGTTCTCGTTGCAGATGGATGGCTTGACCGCCAATGCAAATGTGGCGCTGCTCAACAGTCAGGGCAAAACCCTGAGCAAGTCGGTCAAAGCGGGCACGCGGGTAGAATCGATTCAGTCGAGGCTAAACGCAGGCACTTACTATGTGGTGGTCTATCCCAAACGCCCTCGCGAAAATACCAACTACAATCTGACGCTGTCGGTGGCAGCGGCGGGCGTAACCAACAGCCCGTTCAATATTCAGTTTGACTATCGGTTTGATACCCAGGGCTTTTTTACATCCGAAAAAAGGGCTGTATTAGAAGCGGCGGCGGCGCTTTGGGAAAATATCATTCAGGATGAGTTCGCGAATACACCCGTAGGTACGAGGGTGCAGTTTGTAGACAATCCCGAAACAGGCGAATTGCTAGCGAGCGATTTTGTAGTCGATCGCCTCATTGATGATGTCCTGATTTTTGTGGGGGCACGCGATTTGCAGGGTTTTTCGGGAAGCACGTTGGCACTAGCGGGGCCGGCTGGCTCGGCATCGTCAACCGACGGAGCAGATTTTGAACCGTCTGTCGGCACCATAGCGTTTAATGTCGGCACTGATTGGTTCTACGACCCCACCCCAACCACAGATACGGATCTTCCAGTTAATCAGCAAGATTTTCTATCAACGACTGCTCATGAGATTGCTCATGTGCTGGGCTTTGGTACTAGCATTGCGTTCGACAACTTAGTCAGCGGTTCGGCCTTTGCAGGAGCCAACGCCCTTGCCCGCAACGGTGGAAATTCCATTCCCTTAGGTGACAGCGCCCATATTACCGATGGCTATCAGTTTGGTGGCTCAGGGCAAACGCTGATGTCGCCGTTTGCTGAGCGAGGCGTACGTAAACGCCCTACGGCTTTGGATGTGGCCGTTTTAGATGATATTGGCTACACCGTCAATTACAGTGCCGTATCTATGAATGCTCCGCTGTTAGAACGGGCCAGGTCGGGCGATCGCACTCTTCAAGGGGCTGCTAAGCAAAGGTCTAGGCGGCGGCAAGTGTCACTGCTGTCGTCTGGATTTGGCACGTCTGGATCTGGCACGTCTGGATCTGGCACGTCTGGATCTGGCATGTCTGTCTATGGCACCTGTGGTTGTGCATGCTGTTTGGTCGGTCAAGTGCCTTCAATCCGCAAGGATTCCTAATGCTAAGGGTTACATCTTGCATGGCAGAGAATATGGAGTTCGTGGGTCGGGCGATCGCCACTTACATCCAGCAAACGCTCCAATTGCCCACCCAGTTTGTCGATAATGTGACTTGGCCAGAGCGAGAGCGGCAGTTTTATCGGGGCGATATTCAGGTTTGTTGGATCTGTGGCTTGCCCTACGTGCATAAGGCCGATCAGTCCACGGATTCTGTAGAAATCTTGGCGGCACCGGTAATGCGGGGGGCGCGATATGCCAACCGTCCCGTCTATTTTTCGGATGTGGTAGTGCGACGTGATAGCCGCTTTCAGCAGTTTGAGCAGTTGCGGGGAGCTGCGTGGGCGTATAACGAGCCGCGATCGCACTCAGGCTGCTACATCACCCGCTACCACCTGGCAACGCTGGGAGAAACGGGAGATTTTTTTGGCACGGTGGTGGAGTCAGGTGCCCATCAGGCTTCGCTGCGGATGGTGCTAGATGGCACAGTCGATGCATCTGCAATCGACAGCACGGTTCTAGAAGTAGAGCTGCGGCTTAATCCAGACTTGGCGGCTCAACTGCGCGTCATTGAAGTTTTGGGGCCTAGCCCGATTCCGCCGTGGCTAATTTCGACCCGCGTCTCCCCTGAGCTAAGAACGCGCCTTCGGACTATGCTGTTACAAATGGAGGCAGAGCCAGACGGACAGGCTGTTTTGGCGACCAGCGGGATCGCCCGGTTTGTTCAAGCTAGCGATCGCGACTACGACCCGATTCGCCACATGGCAAAAACCGCCGACCCCATTGTTTTATAGCTGTTTTATAGCTGTCGCCAAGTAGCTTAGAGGATGTTTGAAAAGTGATTGGCTGTGATTTTGGGCACTGAGTGATCCCCCCTAGCCCCCCTACCCTTCGGGAAGCCGCTTCGCGTCTATAAAAAGGGAGGAACCGGATTCAAAGTCCCCCTTTTTAAGGGGGATTTAAGGGGGATCGATACCGTTTTTATACCAGCGACGGGACTTTTAAAACATCCTCTTAGGATTACCGGACATTTTTGTAGGCGCGCTCAGCGTGCCTACAAAAATGTCCTTGTCCTCACCGTCGTGACTGCGGCTATGGGAGCATAAATTAAACAAAATCCGACGTTGCTGCTTCAATCATCTCCAGTTAGCCGGGTGGCACATCTCTCCCTGTGTACTGTTATCTTAGGTTTGAAACAACTGGAGTTCTGAGAATTGTCACTACTTATGGGGAATAAATATCAGCGGGTGCTGTTGAAACTCAGCGGCGAGGCTTTGATGGGCGATCTCTCTTACGGGATCGACCCAGCGGTCGTAGATGCAATTTGTGAAGAAATTAAAGAAATTGTTAGTACTGGTTTGGAAATAGCGGTAGTCGTTGGCGGGGGCAATATTTTTAGAGGGATGAAAGGGGCTTCGGCGGGCATGGAGCGCGCCACCGCAGACTATATCGGCATGATTGCCACCGTGATGAATGCCATGACCCTGCAAGACTCACTAGAGCGCAAGGGCGTACAAACGCGGGTGCAAACGGCGATCGAAATGCAGGAAGTAGCGGAGCCATACATTCGCCGCCGAGCCATTCGCCATTTAGAAAAGGGGCGCGTAGTAATTTTTGGGGCAGGCTCAGGCAATCCCTTTTTTACCACCGATACGACAGCAGCGCTGCGGGCAGCCGAAATTAATGCCGAGATTGTCTTTAAAGCAACCAAGGTCGATGGCATTTATGACTCTGACCCTAAGGTGAATCCGCAAGCGCGTCGGTTTCAAACACTGACCTATGGACATGTTTTAGAAAAAGACTTACAGGTAATGGATGGAACGGCGATCGCCCTGTGTAAAGATAACAGTATCCCGATCATGGTATTTAATATTGCCGTACCGGGAAATATCCGTCGTGCCCTGATGGGAGAACCGATTGGTACGTTAGTTGGAGGCTCTTGTGAAGTTAGCTGAGATAGAAGCTCAAATGCAGAAGACCATTGAGTCGACTCAACGGTCATTCAATACAATTCGTACCGGACGGGCAAATGCTGCGATCCTAGACAAGGTTTTGGTGGAATACTACGGCACTCCCACCTCGCTTAAGTCGCTGGCCAACGTCAACACGCCCGATTCCAGCACCATTTTTATTCAGCCCTACGATCGCAACACGCTGAATATTATTGAAAAAGCGATTTCCCTGTCCGATATTGGCTTAACCCCCAATAACGATGGCAGCACAATTCGCCTCAATATTCCACCGTTGACGAGCGATCGCCGGAAAGAACTGGCCAAAGTGGCGGCCAAGTATGCCGAAGAAGGCAAAGTTGCTCTTCGCAATATTCGCCGCGATGCGGTTGAAATCGTCCGCAAGCAAGAAAAGAGTGGAGATGTGTCTGAAGACGAGGCACGCGATCTGCAAGACTCAATTCAAAAGCTGACGGATAAATACGTTAGCAAAGTGGATGTCTTGTTGAAAGAAAAAGAAGTTGACATTACAACGGTGTAGCAGGCGATCGCGCAGGTTGCACGCAGCGTTATTAATCAATTTTTAAGAAGCTGCACTTAACCAGTAAGAAAACCTAAATAAAACCCTGCATTACTTGCTGTTTAAGCGATGCAGGGTTTTATAGTTTATAGCCTTTTTCAAACTTGTTCTGCCGTTAGTTGCGTAGTATGCCGCAGACTTAGTAATAAACCGTTATGGCTATAGACGGATTGGTTAGGACGGGGTGCAGGGGTGGAACCCCTGGCTGGGGGCAAAGCCCCCACACCCCCTTTGATCTCAGTGTCCTAACCTTTGTGGCGACAGCTATATAGAACCCATTTGACATCTAATTAGAATTGAGATTTAGGGCGATTTTTGGGCAGTAGGGGCGAAGCATTTGCACTCGAATTGACGCTGCGTTGCCAGAATAGTGATGCAAATGCTTCGCCCCTACAGAATATTCGCGATCACCGGAAAGATGTCAAATGAGTTCTATAAGACGGGACTAAAAATTTGCCGCAAAAAATATGAAGAATTGCGTAAATTACTGAGATTTAACCTGATCTACTGGCATCCCCCTGAAGTGATGGATTAGTGTAGTACCTATATGGGCAAAACTACGGACGGCCTATGTAACAAAAAATATTTAAAGCGGGACAGTCTTAATTAATTGGATAAGACGCCTGATCCGCCGCAGCTCTTCAACTCAGTCTACGGTGCAAAAAATTTCGGTTAATCCTGAATTGTTTGAGCTGAGGAGTCTGAGAACCTAAACCACATTTAACTTTGTCTATAGCCGGGAGACTACAGTTCTCCTGGGCGTACTTGTTTGTGTTCGTTAGTCATTAACACTTGTATCTCTTTTCGTATCTCTTAACCCCTCAACGAGTTGATTAAAAGGCGATGTAAACTTCCTTCGTTTTACATATCGCAACTCATTTCAAAAATGATTTGGGGCTGCTGTATATCTTATAAACCTGAAAGCCAAGGACAAATTGTATGAACCGTAACGTATTCGTTGAAACATCGGTTTCGAATCAAATCCTCACAGCTCACACCTCAGAATCCTCTGATGGCGCTCACGCTGAAGTGCAGAGCAGTTTAAAATCAGCGCTTGTTGTGATCGACTTGGGGATTGAAGACTATCAAACTCTAGTCAAAGGACTGGCTCCAGAGACTCCAATGCTGTTCCTGAATCCAGCTCAAGACGGGATTCAACAAATTACGGCTGCTCTCCAAGCCGATCGCCAGATTAGTGACCTTCACATTGTTTCTCACGGTGCGCCAGGGTACTTGAAACTGGGCAACACCGCTCTTAGCCTCGATACCCTTTCTCACTACCAAAATCAACTGCGAAGTTGGTGGAATCCCAGAAAGATGGAATGCGATCGCCCTACATCCCCTAGCCTCATTCTTTACGGCTGCAACGTTGCAACTGGAGATGCTGGAACCGAATTTGTTGAAAAACTGCACCGCCTCACCGGAGCCAGCATTGCAGCATCGACAACACCCACTGGCAACGCCGCATTAGACGGGAATTGGCAGATGGATGTTAGCATCGGCGATGTTGAAATTACCCCTATGTTTAGTGCTGCATCATTAGCAGCCTATCAAGGCGTGCTGGCGATCGCCAACGACAACTTTGCCAACCGGGTGCCTCTGGTCGGAACTTCCTTCAGCGTCACAGGCATCAATATCGGTGCCACCAGTGAAATCGGCGAACCCAACACAGGTTTAGAAAGGAACTCCGTGTGGTGGTCTTGGACGGCACCCTCTAGCGGCAATTTCTCGATTGACACCTTGGGCAGCGAGTTTGGCACGGCCCTATTCCTCTACACCGGAACAGCAGTCAATAGCCTTACAGCTATTGCTGAAACTGAGCAAAATACAGGCGAAGGAGGGGATCAGAGCCGAATTGTCTTTGCGGCTACTGCTGGTACCACCTATCAAATTGCGGTAGACGGCGGCGGCGATCAGACTGGATCGATCTTGCTTAATCTCAATCCTCTGGTTGTTCCTGTTAATGACAACTTTGCTAACCGAATTACTCTGACTGGCGCTGCTGTTACAACGACAGGCAGTAACGTTGGCGCAACGGGGGAAACAGGTGAACCTGCCCAAGCTGGCACCATTAACTCGGTCTGGTGGTCTTGGACAGCACCCTCTAGCGGTAACTTCACGATCGACACCTTAAACAGCCAGTTGGGTTCTCGTCTGTCTGTCTTCACCGGAACGGCGGTTAACAGCCTCACAGCCATTCCTGAAACATCAACCTTTACAGGCATTGGAGAAAACCAAGGGCAGGTTACCTTTGCAGCCACCGCTGGCACCACGTACCAGATTGCCGTAGATGGAGGCAATGGGGAGACGGGGCCGATCGCACTTCAGATCAACCCCACGCTACCTCCAGCCAATGATAGCTTTGCCAACCGGATTACTCTAAGCGGAGCTACAGCCAGCAGCAGCAGCACGACCACGGGTGCCACCAGTGAAACCGGCGAACCTGCCCAAGATGGCATCATTAACTCGGTCTGGTGGTCTTGGACGGCACCCTCTAGCGGCAATTTTACCTTTGATACGTTGGGCAGCACGTCGGGCACAGGTTTGGCTGTATTCACAGGAACAGCAGTGAATAGCTTAACTGCCATTCCTGAAACCGATACGGGGGCGGGTCCTGGAGATGGCCAAAGCCGGATTATCTTTGCGGCTACGGCTGGAACCACCTATCAAATTGCGGTGGATGGTTCTGGTAGCGATACAGGTGCTGTCGCGCTTAATGTCAGCCCGGTGGTGGTTCCAGTCAACGATAACTTTGCCAATCGCATTGCTCTAACGGGAACGTCTTTGAGTACAACTGGAACCAATGTGGGCGCAACCAGCGAAACAGGCGAACCCGCTCAAGGAGGCACTATCAATTCGGTCTGGTGGTCTTGGACAGCGCCATCTACTGGCCAGTTCACCATTGATACGATCGGTAGTCCGTTGGATACTTACCTGTCGGTGTTTACCGGAGCGGCAGTAAACGCGCTGACGCTAATTGATCAAGATGACGATACCACAGGTTCTCTCTACGGGTACCAGAGTCGGGTGACACTGGATGCTGTTGCCGGAACTACCTACCAAATTGCGGTGGATGGCTATACAGATCAAACCGATCCATTTCAATTGAATATTGGGCCAGCCGACAACGCGTTACCTGTCGTGACCGAAGACCAGAGTTTTCGCACTAGTGAAAGCAGCCCCAACGGCACAGTAGTTGGCACGGTGTTGGCCAAAAACGTTGATGTCGGTCAAACGTTGACCTACAGCATTGTGGATGGCAACACAAGCAATTTGTTTGCCATTAATGCCACAACGGGGGTGGTTTCGTTTGCCAATAGCGCTGCTCTAGCGGCGATCGCCGACAGCAAATTTAACCTGAAGGTACAAGTTCAAGACAACGGTATCGGTAGCCTTACAGACGATGCCACAGTGGTGATTAATCTGGAAGGATCTGCCCCACCGGATATTAACTTTACTCAGGGGCAACCAGGCGATCGCATCAAAGGTACCGCTCAAAAAGACAACTTGGTGGGTACCAAACGCCGGGATGTGATTCTAGGTGGAGATGGCAACGATCGCGTCGCCGCTAGCGGTGGCAACGATCGCGTTAAGGGCGGCAATGGTAAAGATCAAATTGATGGCGGTAATGGTCGCGATCGCCTGTTGGGTAACGACGGTAACGATCGCCTCACCGGGGGCACAGGCGGCGACATTCTGATTGGCGGTCGAGGCAACGATCTCTTGACCGGAAACCAGGGCAACGATCTGTTTGTCTTCCAAACCCTGGCGGAAGGGGTGGATCGAATCACCGACTTCAGCGCTCTTCAAGATCGGATCGACCTACGGCCTATCTTTGCGGGTGCAGCCTTTGGTGGTACCAGTCCCTTTGATCGGTTCTCGCAGTTTGTCCAACTGGTGCAGGTTGGAGCCAATACAACCGTTCAAATTGATACAGATGGTAGTGGTGTGGGCACTAGCTTCACTACACTGGCAACCCTGCTCAATGTTACAAGTACAACGATCGGTTCGCGCAATTTCGTGATTGCTTAAGTCTAATCAAGTTTTTCTGAGAGCCGTGCTCAGCGCGACTCTCAGAAAAACTTGCCCTAACTATAGAACTCATTTGACATCTTTCCGGTGATCGCGAATATTCTGTAGGGGCGAAGCATTTGCATCAATATTCTGGCAACGCAGCGTCAATTCGAGTGCAAATGCTTCGCCCCTACTGCCCAAAAATCGCCCTAAATCTCAATTCTAATTAGATGTCAAATGGGTTCTATACGGCGTATGACGATAGCAGTAAGTAGGCGGGCGTAATTAAGCATACAGCCCTAAAAGTCTGCGCCGCCCGCGCAGCGGGCGGCGCAGACTTTTAGAATCTTGTTTTTATTTAAGTTGAACTACTTAACTGAAGCGAATGGAGTGAGGCGGATGGAGTGAGGCGATCGCCCTTTCGCCGTTTCGGGTCAACATGGATGCGATCGCGACAACTACCTAATCCGTCTGTAGAATGACAAGTAAAGGACGGGTAACTGACCCTTTGCTAGGAATGCTGAAAATGGTACAGACTCCTACTAAACCACTGACGCTGGAAGAATTTTTACGTCTGCCGGAGACAAAACCTGCCAGCGAGTATCTCGATGGACTTGTTATCCAGAAACCGATGCCACAAGGAGAACATAGTGCAATTCAGACTGAATTAGCGCCTGCAATTAACCTAGTTGTAAAACCTCACCAAATTGCGCGAGCTTTTACAGAACTGCGTTGTACCTACGGTGGGCGTTCAATCGTACCGGATATTGCCGTGTTTGTGTGGGACAGAATTCCACGTAGGGAAAATGGTGGAGTTGCCAACATTTTTTCAATTGCCCCAGATTGGACAATCGAAATTCTTTCACCATCCCAAAACCAAACTAAAGTTACCAAAAATATTTTGCATTGCCTCAAGCATGGCACTCAGATGAGATGGTTAATTGATCCAGACGAACAATCTGTGTTTGTTTATCTACCGGATCAACCGACTAGTTTCTACGATGAACCGGGGGTGCGATTGCCAGTACCGGGCTTTGCTAAAGATTTTAACCTCACAGTAGAAGGGTTGTTTAGCTGGTTGATGGAGTGAATTGAGAAATGTTGGGCATTGGGAGACTGAAGGGGCGTTTGCCGCTGCCCAAGCCTACACCCAAACTTTCAGTAAACCCTAAATATGGCTTTGATCGCTACTGGCGCGACCTTCGCACCTTTACCCTACACAACCTCGTCGATTACAAGCTTAAAGACATCGGCAATTGGCCGCTCAACCGAGAATTGCCCCTAGCGACCCAGTATTCCTAAACGATCATCGTCGTCCCACTCTCCCTGCTGGCTTCGGTTTCTCGTTCAGCTAGCCCTTCATCCTCTCTGCTGGCTGAGCGCAGTCGAAGCCAGATCTTCCAAACGGTAGAATCCTTTAGAGCATCTTTTGGTAGTGGTATTGATGTAATGATTTTTTGAAGCGCGGGCTTTGCCCGCGCTTCAAAAAATCATTACCAATTTAGGACTACCCATCTTTTTAGGCAGATCAACCAGACAAAGGTTTTCTTAAGACGAGAATTTCCTATAATCTAGCTTCAGCAAAAGTTTATAAAAACCTGCCAAACTATAAACTCCCGATAAAGATTGGGCAATAAACTCCATTTTCGAATCAAGTCTAAGAGTTAGATCAAACAGATATTTTGAGTTTAGGAGTGAGTGGACGTGATCCCTATGTACGATTGCATTATTGTCGGCGCAGGTCCGGCGGGTGGCAGTGCCGCCTACCATTTGGCAAAACGAGGGCGATCGGTACTGGTGTTAGAAAAAGAATCACTCCCTCGCTATAAACCCTGTGGGGGCGGTGTGTCGCCTCAGGTAGCGGAATGGTTTGACTTTGACTTTAGCCCCGCTATTTCCCTAAAAATTAATACCATCCGCTACACCTGGAAGATGGCCGATCCAGTCGAGGCCAAGCTCGACAAGCTAGAACCGATTTGGATGGTGCGGCGCGATGTTTTTGATCACTTTTTAATTCAGCAGGCTCAAGGGCAAGGCGCAGAGCTAAAAGACAGCGTTGAAGTCAAGGGAATTGAATGGCAGAGCGATCGCTGGCAGGTCAACACCGCTCAAGGCTCGTTTACGGCGCGCTATCTAATTGCCGCAGACGGGGCTAAAGGCTCTATGGCTAAATGGCTGGGCTTTAAGGAGCGTAAGCGTAGACTCGGCGGTGCCCTAGAAGCAGAAGCCAAGATCAACGTAGACGATCCCCAATCGTGCCATTTCGAGTTTGGCATGGTGAAGAACGGCTATATCTGGAACTTTCCCAAAGCAGACGGCTACTCAATTGGTATTGGTACGTTTCGCGGTGGCGAAGCGCAAGATTTCAAAGCCATCTTGGGTGAATATGCAACGTTGTTCGGGATCGATTTGCCTTCCACAAAGCAATACGGGCATCCCCTTTGTCTATGGGATGGCGACCAGACGCTCCACACCCAAAATGCCCTGCTTGCCGGAGAGGCAGCCTGTGTTGTAGACCCGATGACGGCTGAGGGAATTCGCCCCTCAATGTTTACCGGAGTCAAAGCAGCAGAGGCGATCGATGCGGCCTTGAGCGGTACGAGCAATGCCCTCGAAACCTACACCCAAGTGATTCAAGACGAATGGGGCAAAGACATGGTGTGGGCGCAGCGTCTAGCCGGAGTGTTTTACCGAGTGCCCAGCGTGGGATATAAGCTAGGGGTCAAACGTCCCTCTGCTACTGAGCGCATGGCACAAATTCTCTGTGGCAAGCTGAGCTATGGAGACGTAGCCAGTCGTGCCCTCAAGCGGCTGAGCACAGGGCTAATTCCCGGTATGGGCGGCTAAAGTCGTGTTTCTAACGATAAACCAAGGAAGTTAGGTAGTGGTATTGAGGTAAGGATGTTTAGATGGGCAGGCGAATCCTGCCCATCTAAACATCCTTACTTGTTAGGACTTACGCAGTTGAATGAATTTGCAGGCGCTCCGCGCCTGCAAATTCATTCAACTTTCTTGGTTTTTCGTGTCAGGTGCGTAAGTCCTACTTGTTTAGGGCTGAGGCAAAAGCTAGACAAAGAAATGTTGCTTTAGAGCTACCCATTTCTAAAGATTGGGCTAATTATTCTCTGGCAGGGATATCTATGAATGGGCTGAAACGGCTGCTGGAAGAGACTCTCAACCTATCCACTGCTTGGTGATCTAGTCTAAGCCACCGATTGGCTTCTGCAACGCGCGGCTAGAATTGAGCAGTATGGCTAGTTATGGGCACTCTTAAAGTTAGCTCCTCACGGCATCTGCTATGGCTCTTTTTAACCGACTTTTCCGCCGCTCCACTGCGAGTTCGAGTTCCCAAAACAGTGTGCCTGTTGCCCCGTCTCCAGGGAAACTCGTTTCTCCAACACCCCGTTCCAAAACCCTGGCTCAACTAGAGCAGGAGATGGCATCTGAGCTAACCAGTCCACTGCTCCAGACTCGACCATTGAAAAATCCCCCTCCTGCACGGCGTACGTCAGGTCTTGTCAGCAAGCTTGCTCTAATGGGGCTGTTAGTGGGAATTCCAGCAGCAGGGCTTTGGGTGGTGAACCAACCCTACCCGCCGATTCGTCGCCCCGTTGCCCGCTCTATGCCGATGCTACTGTTGCCCAGTTACATCAACCTGGATCGAGATTTTCGAGAGGCGATCGCCCTCACTCAACAGTCCACTCAGCTCATTGACAACGCCTCTAGCTTTGCCGACATTGAGGTAGGAGCGCAAAAAGTAGCAGAGGCACAAAAACGGCTAGATGCCCTACCCCTTGACCTGCTGGATTATTGGGATGGCTATGCCTCTTGGCAGCGCGACTGGCGGCTAAGTCGGATCTCGTTCAACAATGCCCGCTCTGAGATCGCTCGCCTGAGCGCAAAAGTGTTTCAAGAACAAAATGCTCACACCGTGCTAACCCAGGCAGAGCAAGCCCTGAACACGGCGCGACAGAACTATCAACAGGCCACTCTTCCCCTAGACACGCGAGCTGCCATTACGGCGTGGCGGGCTGCCCTGAACCAGTTTGAGCTAGTGCCCAGCCAAACGCTGGCGGGTCAAACGGCGCGTCAAAAGCTTGACGCAAATCAGCAAGAGTTCCAAGAAACCGTAGGGCTGGCAGCCGAAAGTCAAGAAACTGCCGCCCTGATCGATGGGGCAAAACAGTCTGGGATGCAGGCGGCGCTGATGGGGCAAAACGCGCCTCACCCTACTTACGTGTGGGCAGAAGTTGAACGGCTCTGGGAAACTGCGATCGCCCAACTAGCTAGCATCCCGACGACGGACTTGGCAGGCTACTCTGAAGCCCGAAAAATTCTAGGCGGCTATCAGTCAAATCTGGCGCAGATTCGGATTCGTAGGCAAACAGAAGAAAATGCTGTGCAGTTGTTTCGGCAGGCACAGGCTGATGTTAGCTACTTGCAAGGGTCGGTTCCCCAGTATGGGGTGGGCGATCGCAACGATATTATCAGTCGATTGCAGCGCATTGTCGATCAGCTAGAACAAGTGCAGCCGAGTACAACGGTCTATCCAGAGGCTCAAGTGCTGCTGTTGGATGCAAGGAATAAGCTCAACCAATTGCTGCCTCAATAACCCGCGAGAGTCCGATACACTGATATCCGATACACTGATAACTGAGGTATTTCAGCGCTCAGGTTTGTATGGTTATCGGTTCCAATGAGTCTCAGCCCGCACCTGTAGAACTGAGCGATCGCCTCTCGTCCTGCGAACCAGAGGAATTTGATGCGATCGTAATTGGCTCTGGCATTGGCGGCTTGGTAACGGCCACCCAACTGGTGGCAAAGGGAGCCAGCGTATTGGTGCTTGAGCGATATCTAATTCCGGGTGGCAGTGCGGGCTATTTTGAGCGCAACGGCTATCGGTTTGATGTAGGTGCCTCCATGATTTTTGGCTTTGGCAGTCAAGGCACTACCAATCTACTCACACGGGCGCTGCAAGCCGTCAACATGACGCTGGAAACCATTCCCGACCCGGTGCAAATTCACTACCACTTGCCCGGAAACCTGGATCTGCGGGTGCATAAAGACTACGAGCAATTTTTGCGCGAGCTAATTGCTAAGTTTCCTCACGAAGCCAGGGGTATCCGGCAGTTTTATGACGAATGCTGGGCGGTGTTTAACTGCCTCAACGCGATGGATTTGCTGTCGCTAGAAGAGCCGCGCTACCTGGCACGAGTCTTTTTTCAGCATCCCTTTGCCTGTTTGGGATTGGTCAAATATTTGCCGCAAAATGCCGGAGATATTGCCCGTCGCTACATCACTGACCCCGACCTGCTCAAATTTATTGACATGGAGTGCTACTGCTGGTCGGTGGTGCCCGCTGACCTGACTCCCATGATTAACGCTGGGATGGTGTTTAGCGATCGCCATTACGGCGGCATCAATTACCCCAAGGGTGGCGTTGGGCAGATCGCTCAAAAACTGGTAGAAGGCTTAGAAAAAGCAGGCGGCACGATTCACTACAAAGCGAGAG
>Ga0335394_10002530_pt1 | contig 20593 bp, 20 predicted proteins | sample MAT03_FD_205741 | JGI IMG/M metagenome (GOLD analysis project Ga0335394, IMG submission 205741) | Freshwater microbial communities from Lake Fryxell liftoff mats and glacier meltwater in Antarctica - MAT-03 (spades assembly) (version 2) ...
ATCAGCCGAGCGAGTGAGTCAAGCGCTCGCTCATGCTCTCGGTCCTGGCCCTCTCGCCACGGACGAGGACCATTCGCGACGCGTCGCCGACCTGGCGCTATACATTCGGCAGGACCACGCCGAGCGTGACCTGGCCCGACTCGGGAAGGCGATTCTCGATATGAACGCACCGCCGTGGTGAGCTTCGACCATCGAGATGCGGGCACCGCTGAATCGGACTGGGTGGCCAGTCCGCGCTGGCACTATGTACCGCAGCTCGCCCTTGGAGCGGTGCCGAGCGTTGTTGTGGTCGCTGCACACCCCGACGATGAGACGCTGGGAGCGGGTGGGCTCATCGCCCGGCTGCATGAGCTCGGCGCGGTGATCACTGTCATTCTCGCCACCCGCGGCGAGCGCGCATCCGAACGCGATACATCATCGGAGCGGCTTGCCGAGTTCCAGATCGCGCTCGGGCGTCTTGCTCCCGGTGCCCGCATCGTTGACCTCGCACTCCCGGATGGAGTTCTCGGCATGGAAGCCGCTGAGCTTCGAACGGCCGTGACGGACGCTGCAATTGGCGCTGAGTTGATCATCGCCCCGTGGCGTGGCGATGGGCACGGCGATCACCGCGTAGCAGGGGAGGCGGCATCGGCGGCTGCGGCAGAAACCGGAGCGCGATTACTGGAGTATCCAATTTGGCTCTGGCATTGGGCAGGGCCAAACGATTCAGTTGTGCCGTGGGACCGTTTCGTGCGCCTGCCGCTCGACCCAGCGGCGCGTGGGGCCAAGATGGACGCTTTGGCGGTGTACACCTCACAAACCTCCGGAGTCGACGGCGAGGAGCCAGTCATCCACAGCGGCATGCTGGCGCACTTCGAGCGCAGCTGGGAAACCTTCGTGGAGACCGACAAATGACTATCAGACCCGAGTACTTCGACGCGCTGTACGCATCAAGCGAGGACCCATGGAGCTTCACAGAACGATGGTACGAGCGGCGCAAGCGGGCACTCACGATCGCGGCACTCCCACACGCGCGGTACTCGCGAGCATTTGAGATCGGATGCTCGATCGGCACCCTCACCGCTGAGCTCGCCGACCGCTGCGACACCCTTGTCTCGGTCGACACGGCGGCGGCGGCGGTCGCAACCGCCCGAACACGCCTGATTGGAGTGGGCAACGTCGAGCTTTCGGTGATGAACGTCCCCGACCAGTGGCCAGCCGGCACGTTCGATCTGATCGTGCTGTCCGAGGTTGCGTACTACTTCGATGAGAACGACCTGCACGGGCTGCTGGATGTCGTCGTCGCGAGCTTGAATCCCAGTGGCCTGCTCGTCGCCTGCCATTGGCGGCATCCTGTAGCGGACTACCCGCTCACCGGGGACAAGGTGCACGAACTGATCCGTGCATCCGCCGGGATGGTAATGATGGCCGAGTATGTCGACCACGACCTGCGGCTCGAGGTCTTCGGGATAGAACCGCCGCAATCGGTAGCCCAACGCGAAGGGCTCGCGTAGACGTGAAAACGGCGTTGGCAGTGATCGATTGACCACTGCCAACGCCGCGGGTTCAGCTACGCGCGGCGCGAGCCTCGCGTGACGAGCCCATAGATCAAGAGCACGAGGATGGCACCGCCAATGGCGAGCAGCCATGTCTCGATGGAGAAGAACCCCTCAAGGCCAACTCCGAAAAGCGTGCTGCCGATGAACCCACCGAGCAGTGCGCCGACCACACCAAGAATAAGCGTGACAACCCAGCCACCCCCTTGATTTCCTGGCAGGATCGCCTTGGCGATCGCTCCCGCAATAAGCCCAAGCACTATCCAGGCAATGATTCCCATGTCGATCTCCAGTCCGTTGTGTCCGGCCCCCGTAATGGGGACGACTCAAACTCAACCACAGCTTGCGAAAGCCGCTCTGGCCCCTTGAATCTGCATCCCGGGCGTGGTAATGGCTGGACCCGTCACTCGTCCGACTACCGCCCTGTACTACACTCGTCACACGAGATGGCGGTGCTTCTCAATCGTCGTTCAACGAGGGGTTTATTGTGGGCAAGCTGATTTACGGCTCGCAGGACGCCGAGTTCGAGTTCGAAGACCGGCTGCTGGCCCACCTGCGCGTGGTGATTGTCACAAAGCTTCGCCGACGCGAAAGCTTCACGTTTACTTGGGACTTTCCGACCTCCAACGGGAGCGGCCGGATGTCGCTCTGGATGGATGCCTCCATCCCGCTGCAATTTCGGTTCTACGGTGGACGGGAGCCGGCCTTAAACCGGGCGTGGATCGAATCGCTTTCCGGAATTGCTGCGAGCACTGCTGGGCTCGTCGTGCTCCCAGAACCTCAAGCGGCCGATCCATCATCGTGAGTTGACCGCGAGCGTCCCTCCGGCTGCGCGTCTCTCCGACTACGCGGTTCTCCGGCTAGGCGGATTCGATCCGCACGGCGTTTCTGCCAGCTTCCTTGGCGAGGTACAATTGGCGATCAGCGTCCCGTAGCAAGTCGTCGAGATCGAACTCAACGCCCTCCCGCTGGAGCGCACCTCCCACGCTCGCGGTCACCGCTGGACTCACATCGAGTTGCTCGATTGCTTCCCGCAGCCGGTCGGCGATCAACGCGAGATCTTCAGTTCCGGCCACAACGGTGAACAGCGCGAACTCTTCGCCGCCGAGGCGGACGAACAAATCGGAGCGCCTGGCCACTTCTGCCGCGCGTTGCGCTGTGGCAATGAGCACCCGGTCCCCGGCCTCATGGCCAAGAGTGTCATTGATCGACTTGAAGCGATCCAGGTCGAGCATCAGGCAGCCTACGCGCTGCTGCGACTGTTCCGCGATCACGCTGAGTTCAGCAACGCCCTGCAGCATCCCACGCCGATTGATCATTCCAGTGAGCGGATCCTTCGCCGAGTCGGCTATCGCCGCGGCGGTAGTTATGGCGGCGGCTCGGCGGAAGCCGAATACCGCATACAGGCTGACGATGGCGACTGCCGCAAACACCGCGGCAGCCGTGGCAGGCAGCGATGATCGAAGTGTGATTGCGACGATTCCCGACACCCCTGCGAACGAAGCGAGCAGTAGACCGGGGACGATCCGCTCGTAGGAAGCAATACCAACCCCGATACCGAGGAACACGAACGCTGATATCGTGCCGTACGGTGCCGGTTGGATCGTCAATGCAATGATTAGCGCCACGCTGATGAAGATAACTAAGCTCGCTTGTACGATGAGTACCGAGCGTGCTCTGAGCCAAGTCAGGGCGGCGCTGAAGATCGCGCTCGAGATTCCTGCTGCTGCTGCCACGCCCCTGACCCAGTCGGGTTCGAACGCGGCCACTACGCTCGCCACTGCGAAACCCACTGCCAGGCCAAAGCCGATGAGACGCAGCACTGCGACTTGATGCGCAGAATGATCCATCACTAACGGTGGCATGGGCCCTCTTCCACGAGCGCGAGCAATGAGATAGAACGCACGGCCGTTTATTAAAACAAGAATTTGTGAAGTCAATGTTAGGGGTTGACGGTACCCCCTAGTGGTGTAGTAGGGTCCCCACCTCGGATGCGGGCACTGCTGGCGAAAAGAGAAACCCTTGACCGAGCTGGTAGCCGAGTGCAAGCAGAATCGCGAGCTGTGATTCTCGCTCAATGCCCTCTACGACGACTTCGAGATCAGCACGTCTGGCAATGGCAGAGAGCTTCTCGAGATAGCGGCGGCGATCCGCATTCGTCTCAATATCGGCGATCATGCTGATGTCGAGCTTGATGGCGTCTGCCGCGAGCTCGATGAGCCGGTGTACGTCCGAGGCGCCCGTGCCATAGTCATCCACCATCACAAAGACCTCCTTGCGTCTGAGGGTTTCGAGGTTTGCGCGAACCTCTTGGCGGTCGAGGTCAAAGTAGCTCTCGATGACTTCGACCCTGAGGTCTTGGCAACGATACTGACAGTCGACGCAGATGGTGACGACCGCCTCGCTATAGGCGAATTGCTGGAGTTCGTACCCTGAAACGTTGACGCTGAGATACAACGGCTGATTGAGTTCGCGCGCCCGACGATGCCACACCGCCGCTTCGGTCATCGCGCGACGGACCACCCACTCCCCAAAAGCCGCGATCGCGCCAGTGCGCTCGAACGCTGCAATGAAGACGCTGGGCGGCACCTCGCCGCGAGTCGGGTGCGCCCACCGCGCAAGCGCCTCGAACCCCACAACGCCGCCAGTGTTGAGCATCACGATCGGCTGGTACACCAAGCGGAATTGATCCTGCTGGAGAGCGGTGCGCACGGTGTCACGCGGAAACATCACGCTCGACCCTTCACGATTCTCGGATCCGCGGGGCTAGGGGACGCTCGGCAATCGTTGCAGGGTTCTCGACTCAGCGCAAGCCCCAGGTGCATTTATCCAACGCGGCCTAAAGTTGAGGCTCCGACATCAACCAGATCGGGGAGATCGCGTGCAGCGCATTCATTATTCTGGAGCTAGCCTGCTCACCGGCGACGAACTCGCTCGAGGCTTAATCGAGTACGCCCAGGGACTCGCCGATTCGGGGGGCTCGGCCCAAGTCACGCTCCCTGTGCGATTGAACGACGGCGGGACCGGGAGCGCGACGCTCCTTATCGGCCCATCCAGTGAACTCGTGACTGTCGCGGAGTCGAGCCCGTTCGGCGAGCTCTTCGCCCCAGAAGTGCTCGCCGAATGGCGGGACGCCCTTTCGGCAGCCGACCCTAAGGTCTGAGTTCAGGACTCTGTCGATAGTCGAGTGACGAGATCGTTTCCCGTGCTCGGCCCGCGATGAATGGCTCACCCCGGCTCAAGAGCGCGGTGCGGTCAGTGCCGGGCTGGTCACACTCCTCAACCAAGGGCACAGTCCACTTCCTCCAATCGCCGCGTTGAGGCGCGCCCGGCGGCCTCTACAAAAAGAGCCCGACCAACGGCCGGACTTTTCCTGCCGGTGACCGACGGCTCACGTCAACGAAGAAGGATCTCTTGACCAATCACCGGGAGCCCACCATGGTTCGCTCGCCTCGGTAGGCGAATACCACCATGCTCACGCAGGTGTCGAAGGAGAGAGACTCGCCGACGGGGACGGCGACCTCTGAGGTCGAGCCCAGGAGTGCAATGAAGCTGTTTCCGTGCTTACGAGCGAATCCAATGGTGCCCGTTGCGCCGTCGAGGCGATAACTTTGGTCGTCGCTCAAGGAAATGTCGAGGGATTCGGTTACGAATCGCGACTCGCGCTTCGTCAGTTCGTCGCTCGGCGCGCTCAGCTGCAGTGTCATTCGGGGCTCCTTGTTGTGTGCTGCAATCCAATACTCGAATAGCTCGACGCTCCGACCCGTTGACAAACGAGGCGAACTGTGCACGGCGGTGACCCCGGTTCCACAAGTTTGACTAGTCGCTCAGCGCCACTCGCTCAAGCGATCTGTCAAGCCCCCAGGCAAGACAGAACACCCGTGGCAACGTTGATCACATCAAGCACAACCAAGCAACGGAGGACAACGTGGGTGTTGACGACAAGTTCAGGAATGCTACCGATGAGGCGACCGGCCACGTCAAGGAAACGGTCGGGAAGGTGACGGACAACGAACGTCTTGAAAACGAGGGCAAGCTCGACCAAGCTGGCGCCAACCTTCGTCAAGCCGGCGAAAACGTCAAAGACGCTGGGCGGGACGCGCTCAAGTAACGCTCTTGAGCAGCATCCGAGCGTGCAAAGAGGGGGCGGTGCCGTTGTTCGGCACCGCCCCCTCTTCTCCTACGCCCGATCGGCGCACTCCGATTCAGATCTGGATGTCCGCATCGGGAAGTCGTGTTCCGGATTCCACGTGGTGCTTGAAGTCGTTCAGCGCTGACGAGACCGCGTGGTTCGGGACGTTGAGACCGGCACCGAGATTCTCGAGCAGTCCTTCGGGCTCCCAATCGATTTGAACGGCAACCCTCGACCGGTCGTCGCTGAGCCGGTGGAAGGTAACAACCCCGCCGTGGTCAACATCGCCGCCCACACTGGTCCACGCGATGCGGTTGTCCTCGATGTCTTCTGCGATCTGGGTGTCGAATTCGCGGGTGGCCCCGGCGATTGTGATGGCCCAGTGATGGTGCGTTGCATCGATCTTGGTGACCGAGTCGACGAAGCTGAGAAAGTCGCCGAACGATTCGAATTGCTGCCAGCCGCGGTACGCGTCGCTGACGGGAACTTCAATATCTACTGTTTCGACGACTTGTGCCATTGTTGTTCCTCCTGAGTTGGTTTGTTATCCCACCGTGGCATGCACTGCTTTGGGGGTCAAACTTGGCTGTGACCCTTGACAACGAGTTCATTGTTCCCATTGATTCAGGCAAGCTCTCAACACTCCGGTTCTTGATTCCAGTGACACCGTGCGAGCGGGAATTCACCGGAACCGCGCAGCGGGTTCCATCGCAGCGGGTTCCATCGCAGCGGCGCGATGTGAACCACGGAAGTCAGAAACGATGGCGGAGCGGGGGGCCTTGAGCGGCGAGCGCAGCACCAGAGGCATCCGGTCGCGCTCTTGGCACCGACCGTATACCTCACGAGTCCCCTTCGACCCCGGTTTCTCAATCCCGCTTCTGAACGCCGGTTTCTGAACGCCGGTTATATACGCCGGTTTCTGAACAGGAGGCCAGAACAGGCGATGAGCTAAACTGGGGCCTCGTGGGACAGTATTCTCGAGTGGCAGAGCTTCGCGCGAACCGGCGGAGCACTGGCGGCGACGTGTCAGGGCGTCATAGCCGCACCCCCTGGTCTCTGCCGGTATTCGCGAGTTTCGTGAGCCTTGCTTTTGTACTTGCCGCCCTTTCGCCCCCCGTCGGCACCTCCTTTGCCGCCGCGGTGAGCGCCCCGGGTCACAGCAGTGCGGATCTTCAATCGCTGACTGCAACCGGCGCCCACAGCAATACGACGGTCAGAGACGGCTTTACAGTAACCAAGATCGAACCGCCGAAGCCAGCTGCTCCAGCGGTCGGCGAGCCTGACCCCGGTAGCGCCCAAGCGATTGCTCTGGCAATGCTGACCGCGCGAGGGTTCGGCAGTGACCAGTTCGATTGCCTCGTCGCGCTGTGGAACCGAGAATCGCGCTGGAACGTCTACGCGCTGAACTCTTCGAGCGGTGCGTATGGCATCCCGCAATCACTGCCTGCCGAGAAGATGGCTTCGGCCGGCGCCGATTGGGCGACCAACCCGGTGACGCAGATCACGTGGGGATTGGGTTACATCGAGGCTCGCTACGGCAATCCTTGTGGCGCCTGGGCTCACTCGGAAGAGAAGAACTGGTACTGATCTTCTCGCCGACACCGCACTCGAGCCGGGTTCCCGAGACCCAATTACCGAACCTAAGCTGGATGCATGCCTCGCTCCAATCGACCGCGCAGTCGGCGCGACGAGCCTCAAGAGGTTCCTGAACTGGATCTGGCCCGAGCGCTCATCAGCCGGGCTCACTCCCAGTCCAAGCGTGACGGCCTGTGGAACGTGCAAACAGTCGCCGCGGCATCCGCAGTCAAGATCTACAGTTGCCCGGGATGCGTCGTGTCCGTTTCGCCCGGAACCGCGCACGTCGTTGCGTGGCGGGCCGACGGCCTGATGGGCGAGTCGGAGGATCTCGCAGCCCGCCGGCACTGGCACGCCCACTGCTGGAAGATCAAGCCATGACCGTGACTCTTGGAGCGATTCCTGCGCCGATACCAATTCGGGGCGGGACCGTGCTGCCAGCCCTCCGCGAGGACATTACACTGACGACCGTTGACGGGCTGACACTGGTCGGTGAGCTCGCCATGCCACTGTCAGGCGTTCCCATCGCAACTCTCATCGCACTGCACCCACTGCCGACGGCTGGCGGGTTCATGGATTCGCACATCATGCGCAAGGCGGCGGCGCGATTGCCGGCGCTTGCAGACATCGCGGTGCTGCGCTTCAACTTTCGTGGAGTTACGTCCCCGCGAGGAACCTCCGACGGCAGCTTCGGCGAAGGAATCGACGAGCAGCATGACCTTCAGGCAGCAATGAACTTTGTGCTCGCGCGAGGTCTTCCGCGACCGTGGTTACTCGGCTGGTCGTTCGGCACCGAGGTTGCGATCAAGTACGGCCTGCGGCATCCGATCGAAGGCGCCATCGTGCTTTCGCCGCCGCTGGCCCGCACGACACAAGACGAACTCGCGGCCTGGGCTGGCGACTCACCCAGACTCGTGGCCGTGATTCCCGAGTTGGATGACTACTTGCGGCCAGCGGAGGCCGCTCAGCGATTCGCGGTGGTGCCCAATGTCGAACTCGTCGCGGTCGAAGGTGGAACGCACTTGTGGGTCGGTGAGCACCAGACCTACCGCGTGCTGACCGAAATCGTTGCTCGACTCAATCCCGACGCGCTTCCCCTGCCACGAGAATACGTTCTTTAGAGAGCGGGCTCAGAGCTCGTTCTGGCGCGGGATGAGCACCTGGTTGATGACGAGCAGGATGGCCGCCGCGACGGGGATTGCAACAAGCGCGCCGAGAATGCCGAGCAGGGTTCCACCGGCGACCGCCGCGATCACGACGACCGCGCCCGGGATCTTGACCGCTTGCGCCATCACCCGAGGGCTCAACACGTAGGCCTCGATCTGCATGTACACGAGATAGTATGCCGCAACCCAGATCACGGCCGGTGATCCGTCGAAGGCCAACACGATGAGACTGATGATGACCGAACCGGAGATCGTGCCGACGAGCGGGATCGTCGAACCGAGGAACGCAATGAACGCGAGGAGCACCGAGTAGCTGATGGGAACACCGATGAGCGGCAGGAATACCGTCAGGTAGATGAATGACAGCACGCCGTTGATGGCGGCAAGCGAGCCCTGACCGATGACGTAGCGCCCGACCGCGCTGCTGATTTGCTCGGCGAGCCCGATGAAGCTCTCGCGCTTCGACGCGGGTACCAATCGGTAGATGCCGCGCTTGAGGTTTGCGAGAGATGCGACGAAGTAGATCGTGAGGATGAAGACGATGATCGCCCCCGTCACTCCCGTGGCGATGCCGATCCCGACGTTGAGTACCCCACCGCCGATGCTCGTAAAGTCGAACGAGCTGACCCAGTTTCGCAGTGCATCCAACACCGGCTGCACTTGCAGCCACGGGAAGGCCGTCTCGATCGTGGTTCTCAGACTGCCATCCCCGAACGCGGTGATCAGCCCCGGGACGGCGGCGATGGCTCGTCCAACCTGTTCCACAATGATGGGGATGATGGCAAGTACGAGGCCCGCGATAGCCGCAAACACGCCAACCAAGACGATCACGATCGCAAACGGGCGCGGAACCTTGCGGTTCTCAAGCCAGCTCACGATCGGGTCGAGGCCAAGCGCAAGGAAGAGCGCTGCGCCGACATAGGTTAGGACGGTGGCCAGCGACCCGATAGTTGCCCCGATTCCCACGGCGACCAACACCCCCAGCCCGCCGAACAGCCCGAGTCTGAACGCCTGCTGGATCTTCATCGGTTACCCCCGGAGGACTCGCCGGTCATCGACTCGACTTGGTGCAACACCCCGCGCAAGTTCTCCAGATAGCCAGCGATACTCTCGCGCTCTGCGCTGATCTTGGTCAGGCGTTCCTCAGAATCAACGAGCAACCGTGTACTGCGCTGTTGGGCGTCATCGAGGAGCGCGCGCGACCGCGACTCGGCATCTCTCAGCACGCTCTGAGCGTGCTGATCAGCGGAATCGCGAATTGTCCGCGCCTGCGAGCGACTCGTCGACTCGAGCTCTGCGGCTTCGTGCTGCTTCTCATTGGCCAAGCGAATCGCCTCGGAAAGCTGGGACTGTGCCTCATCGACATACTGCTTCGACTGCGCGGCCGCGTGCTGCTGGCGGCGCAGGGACTCCTTCTCCGCTTCGTCGCGCCCTGTTGCAATCTCGACCTCAAGCTCGGTTCGCGCCTGCTCCGCTTCAGCCGCGATGCGCGCCGCAGACTCAGTGCGATCGTGAGCAATCGCTGTGCGCGACAACTCGGTTTCGCTGGCAAGCTCCGCATGTCGTCGCTCGATCTCGCGCGCGAGATCGGTTCGTTCCTTCTCCAGTTCGGTTGTCAGGTCCGCGCGACCGCTTGCGATCTCTCGTTCCAGGGCCGAACGCTGTTCTGCGGTCTCCGCTCTGAGTGTCGCGTATGACTCGGTGGTCTCGGCCTCCAGCGCGGCACGAGCGTCTCGAATCTCCGCGTGGAACGCTACCGTGCGCTGTTCCTGTTCCGCCTCGAACTCAACTCTCGCTTGCTGTTGTTCTGCGGCGAGGGCGGCACGCGCTGTTGCGGTATCGGCCTGCAATTGCGCGGTGGCTGCTCGAGCCTCCGCCTCGAGCTTCTCCCGGGCGCTGGCGGTGTCTGCCTCCAGTTGCGCCTGAGCGGCTGCGTTGTCGTTCGCGAGCTTCTCGTTGGCAGCAGCTGTCTCATTCGCGAGGGCTTCGCGCGTCGACTTGGTTGCGGCCTTAAGCGTCGCGCGACCGGTGCTCAGCTCACGGGCAAGATCGGTTCGACCCTGATCGAGATCGCGGGCCAGATCCGCGCGAAGCTTGGCGTTCTCGTTCTCGTAGTTTGCACGCCCCAATTCGGTGTCGCGAGCCAGTAGTGCGGCGAGCTCACGAGCGAGAGCCGCTTCGCTCGCGGCGGCGGCGGTCAACTCTGCAACCGCGCGCTCCGCCTCGGCACGAATCGCAGCTGCCTCGCGCTGAGCAGTTGTGAGCACCTCCGTCGCCTCGGTCGACGCAGCAAGCCGTAGGGACGCCGCCTCAGCTTCAGCTGTTCCGCTCAGACTTGAGGCCTCTGCCTTCGCACGGCTCACAATCCCCTCGGCCTCGGCGTTTGCGGCATTGAGGATGGTGGTTGACCGAACGCTGGTCTCGTCAACGGTGCGCCTGGCAAACTCGTTGGACTCGGTGCGAAGCTTCTGCGTTTCAGCCTGAACCGATGTACGCAGCTTCTCGGCTTCAATGTCGGCGTCGCTGATGAGCTTGGTCGACTGCTCTTCTGCAATGCGCAGCGTGCTCTCAAGTCGGGTGCCCAAGCCGCTGTATGTTGGAGTTCCAGCTTCGTCGAGCTCGGCCTGGATATCTTCGTTGACCGCCAGAAGCCGCTTGATCTCGCGCGCCGACTCGGCCTTCTCGGCGTTGATTGCAATGAGCTCGCGCCGCAGATCCTGGATAGCCCGGTCGACCTCGTCCTTGCGGTAGCCGCGCATTTCGGTGCCGAAATCAGTGTCGTCAGCAGCCATGACATCTCCTTGAGACCGAGTGGGAACCCTCCGAGTTTAGTGTGAGATACGAGGTGGTTAGGGCGGCTGGATGAGCATCCGCTAGTCTTGAATGTCTTTGTTGTTGCCGCTCCTGTCTTCTCAGGAGCTCCTCCTCTCGCTCCTAGCGCGAGTATCCGTCTATCGGCGGAGGGTGCCTGACCATGAGTCGGGGAGGGCAGCACGGAAGGAGTGATCTCGTGCGATTTGTTTTCGCCATTGTCTGTTTTGTAGTCGCCGCGGGGATGATCGGCGTCGGCATCGCACAGCGAACGTTTCTGGCGTCCCCCGACTCAGTTGTGCTGTCGGTCAGTGCCAGCGGCACGGCCCCACTCACGGTGATCGACGGCGCCTCGCTCAACGCCTTCGACGGCAATCAGACCTTCCGAATCAAAGGAGTTGATGCTACCTACGCCGCGTACGGCCGCACCGATGACGTGCTTGGGTGGGTCGGAGACGCTACGTACAACGCGCTCGCGTACGACGCCGAAACTGGCGAACTCGTCTCGACGCTGGTGCGCGGCACCGAGTCGAGCGTGCCGAATCCTGACGGCTCGGATCTGTGGTTCGAAGGGTTCGCCAGCGAAGATGGCGACTTGCGGTTCACGGTGGATGTCCCGGAAGGCGTCTCCTTTGTCATCGCTTCTGACGGCACACTGCCCGCGCCAAAGAACCTCGAACTGACTTGGCCGCTCGACAATCGCACGCCGTTCTCGGCGCCACTGATCATTGGAGGCGGTGTCGTGCTCTTGATCGGCCTCGTGCTATTGCTGTGGGCGATCAACCGAGAACGTCGCCCCGGCGGACCGCGCCGGAAGCCCCAGAAGATGCCGAAGCTACCGCGACAGCCCCGCTACAAGCCAAGTCGTAAGGCTGTGACGGCTGGCGAGGCCGCGACTGGTCGCCGCGCGGCGCGACCCATGGTTGCTGTGACACTGCTGCTTGCGGCAAGCCTTGCTCTTTCCGGCTGTACTCCAGATCCCGGCGCTTCCACTCCCAATGCCGGCCCGAGCCCCGGAGTGAGCGGCGAGCCAGAAATCACCGACTCTTCGCTGCCAACGCCCGCAGTGACGGTGCGCCAGGTTGAACGGATTGTTGCTCGCATCAGTGCGGTCTCGATTGAGGCGGATGCCGCGCTCAACACCGAACTCATGGCGACCAGATTCGCTGGCCCCGCCCTCGAGCTGCGCGCCGCGGACTACAAGATCCGAACGGTGGATGCCGCGATTGTCAGTAGTGCGCCAGCCATCCCAGCAGGGCCGGTTCGCGTGACGCTCCCGCAGCAAACCGGTCCCGATTGGCCGAGAACGGTGTTCGCCGTGATTCAGGACGAAGCCGACACCACGATTCCCCCGGTGGCGTTGTTCCTCATTCAAGAGGACGCTCGTTCGAACTACAAGGTGCACTACGCGGTAACGCTCGAACCGTCGGCAGTGCTGCCCGACGTTGCGCCAGCGAGTGTCGGAACGGCGCGGCTGAGTGCTGATACTGGAGTGTTCCGGATTGCACCCTCGGCCATTGCGCTCGCCTATGCCGACATCCTCGCCAAGGATATCGAGAGTGACTCGTACCTCGTGTTCGAGGCAGCGGGCGACAGTCTGCGCGTGGCAGTGGGGCTCGCGGCCCAGCAGGCGCGAGCGGCAGACCTGCCAGCAACAGCGCAGATTGCTTTCGGCCAGACGCCGGGCCCAGGACAGATCATCGTGATGGCCACGAACGACTCCGGCGCACTTGTGGCGGTCAACCTCAACGAGACTGTTACCGTGAAGCCGATCGAAGCGGGGGCAGCGGTCAACACGTCAGGCGCGGTGAAGGCGCTGTCTGGCGTTGCGGCCAGCAATCGCGGCGTCACCGCCACCTACGGCGACCAGCTACTCTTCTATGTGCCAGCTGCCGACAGCTCGGACAAAATCGTGCTGCTCGGATACAGCCAAGGCCTCGTTGCCGCTTTGGAGGTTCCATGACCAACCCCCCAATCGCCGGGGCTGGATTGACCGGAGCAAACCTTCGCGGAGCCGTCGATCTTTCGTCCCTCGTTCGGCCCAAGTCGCCGGTTGCTGGTGGGGGAGAGGATGGCGCTGACGGTCGTGGCGGGGCAGCTCGACCCGGGACTGCTGGCGATGCCATGGCTAGCGGCCCGGTGGTTCGCGAGGCGAGCGACGCGAGCTTCACTGAGGTGCTTGATCTTTCTGCGACAGTTCCTGTGCTGGTCGAGTTCTACGGTCAGGGGGTCGAACCCTCGCTCGGGCCGATCGTCAAGCAATATGGGGGCCGGGTGGCGCTCGTGACAGTCGACGGTACGAAGAACCCGCAACTTGTTCAAGCATTCCAAGTGCAGCAAGTACCGACAGTCGCTGCCGTCGTCGGCGGGCGCCCAGTTCAGCTCTTTGTGGGTTCAGTGCCAGAGCAAGAACTGCGCGACGTCATCGATCAGGTGCTCCAGCTCGCGGCGCAAAACGGAGTCAACGGTGTACTGCCGGCTGGTTCCGCGGCCGCGGCTGAGGACTCGGCGACGCCCGACGGCGAGCCGTCAGCTGCGGCCACGGTTGCGGCCGAGCCGCCGTTACCTCCACATCACCAGGAGGCATTCGACGCGATAGCCTCGGGTGACTTCGCGTTGGCGATCAAGGAGTACGAAACCGCGATCGCGCAGAACCCGCGCGATCATCTCGCCGTCGCCGGCCTTGCGCAAGTGTTGTTGCTCGCTCGATTGGCGACCCTCTCTGACGACTCGGTTCGGGCCGCGGCCTCGGCTGAGCCAGACAGTGTCGCGGCCGCCCTCAATGCCGCCGATCTCGACATCTCGAGCGGCCAGTTCGACGAGGCGTTCGCTCGCCTTCTCGACCTCTTTCCGAGCCTGGATGCCGCGAACAAGAACCTCGTGCGCACGCGAATACTGGACTACTTCGAGATCGCCGGCGCGGAGGATCCGCGCGTGTTGACCGCGCGCAGGCGCTTGACCGGGTTGCTGTACTAGCGTCGAGCACCCAGATGCCCCAGTCCCCGATCAATCGCGAGCGGGACCCCGCGCTCATCCCCGGGCCAACCGCGGCGCAGTGGGACCTCTTTGCAAAGTTCGCGCTGGCGGGCTCCGTCTTCGCAATCGCGATTGGGATCATCGCGGTCGCGGTCGGAGTACCGCCAACTATTCCGTTTGCAACCGGCGTACTGATCGTTGTCGTCGCGTTTTTCGTGGTCTGGCTCGGCTTGACCCAGCGAGGCCTCGCGACACTCCGCGCCGAGCAGCGCGCAGGCTATTCGACGGTCCTCGATGTTGCCGGCTACGCATTACGCCACCCGGTGACGGGCGCGCTCGAACGCGCAGCGGATGAGCCGCCCGCCGACTCCAATCCACGGCGTCGATCGCTTGTCGCTGGAATGTTTCGGGTTCGACCAGGATCTGCGCTCGACAAGCGACTCGAGGATTGACGGCGCCGGCGGCGGCAGTCAGGCCGGAGCACCTACCGTCGCGGCGCCAACCAGAGTCCAGCAAGCGGCGGCAGGGTCAACTCGACCGATGCGTCTCGACCGCCGAACGGCTCGGCTTTCACATCGACCGCGCCGAAGTTGCCGACGCCCGATCCGCCGAAGTCCGCGGCATCCGTGTTGATGATCTCGTTCCAAACGCCCGCGAATGGCATGCCGACGCGGTAGTGCTCGACCGGGTTTCCGCTGAAGTTGAACAGGCCGACGAGCGGATCGCCAGACCGCGACCAGCGCAGGAACGACACAACGTTCTGGGCGGCATTGCCCCCGTCGAGCCACTCGAATCCGGCGGATTCGTTGTCTTGTTCCCACAGCGCCGGAGTCGCGCGATAGGTGCGGTTGAGTTGGCCGACAAGCCGCTGAAGCCCCTGGTGCACCGGCTGGTCGAGAATCCACCAGTCGAGCCCGCGGTCCTCGCTCCACTCGCTCGGCTGCCCGAACTCGCTGCCCATGAAGAGCAATTGCTTTCCGGGATGCGCCCACATGAATGCCAGGTATGCCCGCACATTGGCGAGCTTCTGCCACTGGTCGCCCGGCATCTTCGACAAGAGCGAGCCTTTTCCGTGCACGACCTCGTCGTGGCTGATGGGCAACAGAAAGTTCTCGCTGAAGGCATAGAGAAACGAGAAGGTGATGTCGTTGTGGTGATACGAGCGGTACATCGGATCTTCCTGCATGTACTGCAGCGAGTCGTGCATCCACCCCATATTCCATTTCAGGCCGAAACCCAGCCCGGATGACGCGGTCGGCTTGGTCACTCCCGGCCAGCTCGTTGACTCCTCGGCGATCATTACGATGCCAGGATTGCGCTTGTAAGCGGTCGCGTTGACCTCCTGCAAGAAGCTGATCGCCTCGAGATTCTCGCGCCCGCCGTCTTTATTGGGCAGCCACTCGCCCTCTTCGCGCGAGTAGTCGAGGTACAGCATGGATGCCACGGCATCGACTCGCAGTCCGTCGATGTGGAACTCCTCGAGCCAGAAGAGCGCGTTCGCCACGAGAAAGTTGCGCACCTGGGACTGGCCGAAATTGAAGATCAGGGTGCCCCAGTCGTGCTGTTCGCCCCGACGCGGGTCTGAGTGCTCATAGAGCGGCTCGCCGTCGAACCGCGCGAGCGCCCACTCGTCCTTCGGAAAGTGGCCGGGCACCCAGTCCATGATTACGCCAATGCCGGCCTGATGAAGACGGTCGATGAGGTATTTGAGGTCGTCCGGATGCCCGTACCGGCTCGTCGCCGCGAAGTATCCGGTCACCTGATAGCCCCATGAACCGCCAAACGGATGCTCGGCGAGTGGCATGAACTCGACGTGCGTGAAGCCGAGTTCGTTGACATAGTCGATGAGTTGATCGGCGAGCTCTCGATAGCTCAGTCCGGGCCGCCACGAACCGACGTGCAGTTCGTAGACGCTCATCGCTGTGTTGTGAGGGTCGGTGGCGGCTCGGCGATCGAGCCACTCGCGGTCACCCCACTCAAAGAGGCTTTGCCCGATCTTCGATGCTGTTGCTGGCGGCACCTCGGTGTACCGGGCCATTGGGTCTGCCCGTGCGACCCAAACGTCGGCGGCGGTAAGAAGTTCAAACTTGTATGCCGCGCCGGGTTCGAGGCCCGGCAGAAAGATCTCCCAGACGCCGTTGTCGTCGAGTCGCCGCATGGCGTGGCGCACTCCGTTCCAATCGTTGAAGTCGCCGACTACCCTTGCCGCCATCGCGTGCGGTGCCCAGACCGAGAAGCTCGTGCCGGTCACGCCTTCGTGCGGCCGGTAGTGCGAGCCGAGCACGTGCCAGAGCTGTTCGTGTCGACCCTCGGCCCACAGGTAGAGGTCGATCTCTCCGACCGACGGCACGAACCGGTACGGATCGTCGGCAACCCAGTCCGGGCCGTTGTCGTAGCTCGTCTCGAGCACATACGCCTGACCGGGGGCCGGGGCCACTCCCTGCCACAGTCCGTGGTCGACGTGCGTGAGGGGCACACGAATGCCGTCAGCGCGGACTGCCGTGACGGCACTAGCGAGGGGGCGAACGGCCCGGATCAGGAACTCGTCTCCGAATCCATGCTGGCCGAGCGCCGCGTGCGGCTGCGGATGCCGCCCCTCAACCAGAGCGAGGAGATGGTCTGGGTGAAGTTCGCCCGGCGCGAGCGCGGGCGACGCTGCACTAGCCAGCTCGACAGGCAGATCGGCTGGCTTGCCCGGCTTCGCTGGCTTGGCTGGCTTGCCCTGCTTCGCAGGCTTAGCCGGCTTGCCAGGCTTGGCTTGCTTCTCCGGCTTCGCTGGCTTGCCAGGCTTGCCCGGCTTGCCCGGCTTCTTGTTCTGGTCGGGTTTTCCGAGCTTGCCGGGTTTCACCGACGAGTCCTTCTTCGCCATCACTTGCCTTTCGGGTGACGCACGTCAAGCACGTGCACTGGCTGAGTAAACGCATCCAATCGAACGTAGTTGTCGCGCGACCAGTCGAAGGTTGACCCGGTTATGAGGTCAACAGCAGAGAATCGGGCTTCGGCACCGAGACCGAGTCGGCTCAGATCGAGGTGCACGGTCGTCTCCCGCACCGAATGCGGGTCGAGATTGACGACGACGATGACCGTGTCAGGCACGCCACCCTCGACAAATGCGCCATCCAGATGCTTGGAGTAAACGAGGATCGATTCGTCGTCGCTCCAGTGCACAGCCAAGTTGCGCAACTGGCGAAGTGCCGGGTGCGCGGCGCGAATCTCGTTGAGCGTGCGAAGGTATGGCGCGAGTGACTTTCCCGACTTCTCGGCACCGGCCCAATCCCGATCCTTGTATTCGTACTTCTCGTTGTCGATGTTCTCTTCGCTGCCCGCCCTTGCCACGTGTTCGACCAGCTCGAAGCCGGCGTAGACTCCCCAACTCGGGCTCGCCGTCGCGGCGATGGCCGCGCGAACCTTGTACGCGGCCCGCCCTCCGAACTGCAGATACTCGGTCAGGATGTCCGGGGTGTTGACGAACAGATTCGGACGCAGAAAGGCGGCAGTTTCGGTCGAAAGACCGAGCAGAAACTTCTCGAGTTCCGTCTTGGTGTTGCGCCATGTGAAGTAGGTGTACGACTGCTGGAATCCGACCTGGGCGAGAGACTGGAGCATCGGCGGTCGAGTGAAGGCCTCCGCGAGAAAGACCACGTCAGGAAACTCGGTGTTGATCTCTCGGAGCACGAGCTCCCAAAACTGCAGCGGCTTCGTGTGCGGGTTGTCGACGCGGTAAATCTTGACGCCGAGGCCGATCCAGTAGCGCAACAGTCGAAGCACTTCGGTGCGGATGCCTTTCGGATCGTTGTCGAAGTTGATCGGGTAGATGTCCTGATACTTTTTTGGCGGATTCTCCGCGTAGGCGATCGTGCCGTCAGGGAGGGTCGTGAACCACTCGGGATGCTCCGTCACCCACGGGTGATCCGGGGAGGCCTGCAGTGCGAAATCGAGCGCGATCTCGATCCCGAGTTCCTGCGCTGCGGCAACGAACGCCCTGAAATCGGCGACAGTGCCAAGGTCGGGATGGATGGCATCGTGGCCGCCGGCGTTGGATCCGATTGCCCACGGCGAGCCAGGGTCGCCCGGTTTGGTGATCAGGGTGTTGTTCGGGCCCTTTCGCCCCGACTGGCCGATCGGGTGAATCGGTGGAAGATAGAGCACGTCGAAGCCCATCGCGGCAACCGCCGGGAGCCGCTTCATCGCGGTGCGGAACGATCCACTGACCCAGGTGCCGTCCTTGCCGCGCTTGGCACCTTCGCTCCGCGGAAAGAACTCGTACCAGCTGCCGACTCCGGCACGCGGGCGCTCAACCCGCAGTTCAAGCGATTCGCTCGTGGTCGTGAGGCTCGCTAATGGCTTGGCCTCGATCGCCAAACTCAACTTCGGGTCGAGTGCGATTTCTAGTTTCACGGTTGCGGCGACGGCGGGGTCGGCGAAGGCTTCAGCAGCATCCACAACGATCTTTCGACCGCCTGCACGTGCGAGCAGTTCTGCGCCCATCAGCACCATGAGCTCAATGTCTTGTCCGGCCGGGATCTTGATCTCGGCGTTGTGGAGCCAGGTCGCCCAGTCATCCGAGAAGGCGCGAACTCGCCAGGTCCAGATGCCCTCGAGCGCCAACAGCACCTCGGCGTTCCAGCGGTCAGTGCCGGGTGCTCCCGGTCGCATCCGATAGCTTGCAAGACGACCTTGCGGGTCTGTCAGGTCGAGTCGAACCCCGAGCTTGTCATGTCCCTCGCGAAATACCGTCGCACCGAACGGCACGACCTCCCCGCGATAGGCAGACGCTGGCCAGTAGTTCTCCGGTTGTTGGGGCGTAAGGGCCCGGATCGGGATTCGACCCAACTTTGGTTCGTACTCGATGACCACCGTTCGACCGTACCGTCTCTGCCGCACATTCGGCCGCTTTACAGTCACGTAACCTTGCGCACCTAGGCTAACCACGTGAAGGCTATCCGCAGATTTACCGTCCGAACCGTCCTCCCCGAGTCGCTTTCGGCCCTCGATGAACTATCAACAAACCTGCGCTGGTCGTGGCATGAACCAACCCGACAGTTGTTCCAATCGATCGACCCTGCGATCTGGGCGGACACCGGCCACGACCCGATTGCCCTCCTCGGTGCGGTCGACACGCAGCGGCTCGCCGAACTTGCCGACGATGGCGATTTTGTGGCGCGTGCAAACTCGCTGCTTGGCGACCTGCGCCACTATCTCACGGAGCCCCGGTGGTATCAGGGCCTCGAAGATGCCCCGATATCGATCGGCTACTTCTCGCCCGAGTTTGGAATCGCGGCCGCGCTGCCGCAGTATTCAGGCGGTCTCGGCATCCTCGCCGGTGATCACCTCAAGAGCGCAAGCGACCTCGGCGTGCCGATCATCGGCGTCGGTCTGTTCTACCGCGCTGGATACTTCCGTCAGGCGATCTCGCGCGAGGGCTGGCAACTCGAAAGCTATCCGGTGCTCGACCCAGACGGACTCCCGCTGAGTGTGCTTCGCTACCCGGACGGATCGGCCGCGCACCTTGCGCTGGCGCTGCCCGATGGCAAGACGCTGAATGCACGCATCTGGCAAGTTGCGGTCGGACGAGTCCGTTTGCTGTTGCTCGACACCGACATACCAGAGAACGACGAAAGCCTGCGTGGAGTTACGGACCGGCTATACGGCGGTGGCGGTGAACACCGACTGCTGCAGGAACTGCTCCTCGGGGTCGGCGGGGTTCGCGCGATCAAGGTGTACACCGACCTGACCGGCGGAGTGTTCCCTGAGGTGTTCCACAGCAACGAGGGTCACGCGGGCTTCCTCGGGCTCGAGCGCATCAGCGATCGGATCGGTGAAGGGCTGAGCTTTGCAGAGGCCCTGCAGGTCACGCGTGCCGGAACCGTGTTCACGACCCACACTCCGGTACCAGCCGGAATCGACCGCTTCGAGCTCGACACCATCAAGCGCTACTTCAGCACAGACTTACTCCCGGGAGTTGACCCGAACGACGTGCTCGCGTTGGGAACTGAGAACTACGACGGGGGAGACCCGACGAAGTTCAACATGGCCGTCATGGGCTTGCGGCTTGCACAACGAGCCAACGGAGTGTCTCGACTGCACGGTGAAGTTTCGCGCGGCATGTTCGGTGCACTGTGGCCGGGCTTCGACACCGAGGAAGTACCGATCACCTCCGTCACCAACGGCGTGCACGCGCCAACCTGGACCGACCCCGTCTTGCTCAACCTCGCAAGCGAACGGCTTGGTACAAGCGACACAACGGCGTGCGAGTGGAACTCGGATGCCGTCAGCGACGGCGACCTGTGGGGTGCGCGCAATCTGATGCGGCAGCAACTCGTCGGCGACGCGCGCCGGCGAATGAGCGAGGCATGGCAAGAGCAGAACCCAGGACTCGGCGTTCCCGGCTGGTACGC
>Ga0335394_10002534_pt1 | contig 20580 bp, 10 predicted proteins | sample MAT03_FD_205741 | JGI IMG/M metagenome (GOLD analysis project Ga0335394, IMG submission 205741) | Freshwater microbial communities from Lake Fryxell liftoff mats and glacier meltwater in Antarctica - MAT-03 (spades assembly) (version 2) ...
ATGGCAGACCAAAAAGACCTCGACGCGCATTACACCACCATGGACAAGATCTTCCGCCTGAGCTTGGGCGAGAAAGGTGGTTACAGCGGTGCACGTTTCGATGGCGATTTCTCCTTGACCCTTGAACAGGCGCAGGAACGCAAGCACCAGTTCATCATGGACCATTGCAACATCAAGCCCGGCATGAAGGTGCTGGATATCGGTTGTGGCTGGGGTGCCTTCATCGATTTCCTGAACAAGAAGGGTGTGGAGACCACAGGCGTTGTGCTGGCTGAAGGGCAAGCGAACGCTTGTAGAAAGAACGGGCTCAACGTTCACCACATGGACAGTAAGAAGATCACGCCAGAGACCTTCGGGATGTTCGATGCAGTTTGTGCCATGGGAAGTCCGGAGCACTTGTGCAGTGTGGAAGAATACAGGGCCGGGAAGCAAGAGCAGATCTACGAGACCTATTTCAAACAGATCAATGCATTGTTGCCTGTTGGTGGTCGTTTCTACTGCCAGACCATGGTCTTCGGCCCCAACATGGTGAAGTTCGAGGACATCAAGTTCGGCAAGACCAATGTGTACAAGAATCGCAACGACTACTCAGGCGAAGAATTGATGGACCTGGTCTGTGATGTGTTCCCCGGGTCATGGCTTCCGTACGGACAAGAAGGCATGGAGCGCCCTGCGAAAAAGGAGCATTTCAAGTTGATCCATGCCGATAGCGGTCGTTTGGATTACATCGAAACGATCAACCGTTGGACGGCGGCCTTCAACAAGTGGGACTTAGAGAAGTACATGCTCTACGCCAGCCTTGCGCCCAAATTGCTCAGCAGCGACTTCCGCAAATGGATCCGTCGCTACAAGATCGCCCCGAACCTACAGGTATTCGAAAAGGAGATCTTCGAGCACTACCGTATGGTTTACGAGAAGGTAGCGTAAGCTTTCACCTTCACCAGTCATCCTAATTTGCCATGGTCACGAAGTTGTTCCGGCATGCGCTTTGCGTGGACGGCGTGGAGATCAATAACCGCAACATCATGAAGCACATCATCACATTGGCCATTTTCCTTTCGGCAACAGCATGGGCGTCGGCGCAATTCCCAAAGTCATTGAAGAACGCTGCCGATAAGGTGACGGGCGGTGGTGGAGTGAGCGGTCTAAGCAACGATGAAGTGATCGCCGGACTGAAGGAGGCATTGGTCAAGGGTGCTGAAGGTTCGGTGCTCAAGGGATCCGCCATGGACGGATTTTGGAAGAACGATCTGGTGCGTATCCCGTTCCCGCCCGAAGCCGAGAAGATGAAGAGCACCCTCAATAGCATTGGCATGACCAAGCAGGTCGAGGAGTTCGAACTGACCATGAACCGCGCAGCTGAAGAAGCCGCGAAGGAAGCATTACCGATCCTGAAAAGCGCCGTCACGGGTATGAGCGTGGGTGATGGATTTGCGATCCTGAAAGGTGGAGACAACGCGGCCACGAACTATTTGAGCGAGAAGACCACGGCCTCATTGACCGAGCGGTTCAGTCCCATTGTGAAGAAGGCCACCGAAAAAGTTGCGCTCTCCAATTATTGGACCCCCTTGGCCAATGGCTACAACAAAGCGAGCATGTTCACCGGTGGAAAAGCAGTGGATCCCGACCTTGATGCATACGTCACGCAAAAAGCGATCGAGGGTCTGTTCAAACTGGTCGCACAGGAAGAAGTGAAGATCCGCCAAGACCCTATGGCGCGGACGAGTGATCTGCTGAAGCGCGTGTTCGGTGGTGGGTAGGAGAAGGGTAGGGAGATGAGGAAGTTAAGAAGTGAGGAGGACAGGAAGTGAAGTGGTGATCCAGCTCCACACGAAACGTTCACTCGCGAAGGATCTCAACCGCCATGTTCACTTCTTCGGAAGTACGGATCAATATCTTCTCACGCCCCTTTCCACGCCGGAGAATACAGCTCGCCGTGTTCGGCGGTACGCTCCCCTCGTTGTGCGCAACCACCAACAGGGTATTCGCGCCGTAGGGCACAGCGATCGTGATCTTCTTTTTCCTTTTTGTCAATTCATAACCGACGAGCACCGGCTCATCGTTCATGTAGATCGAGATGCTATCGCCATCGTACTCCGCATTGTCCATCAGTTCCAAGGTGATGTGGTCCCATGTGGTACTGAGAGAGGTGAGCATGTCCGTTCTGCGTTCGCCATATGCCACTTCGGGAACCTTGGGTGGTGGAGGTGGACGTTCCATAAATCCCAAGTGGAAGCGGAGCACAAGCCCGATATGATCATTCGTGGTGCTCGCAACGGTTGTGGAACCCCCGCTTTGCAAGGTGGTGTATGAAGCCGGGGACCGATCCACATGTCGCAAATACCGCAGCCCGCCCTCCAAACGGTGCTTGCCAATTCGGAAAAGCAGGGTCACCTCCGGGGCGAGGTATAGGGCCGATCGTCCTTGCGCTTTACTGGTTGCGGTGAAGAACGCTTCATTGCTCGTAACAGACCCCTTTCCTTGGAAACTGAGACCCATACCACTACCCAGCCCAACATGTGTCTTACCACGTGAGCCCATGGGTACCAGCCAATGGAATTGAAGTTCCGCACGTTCCGTGAAATGGACCACGTTGTAATTGATCCTGTCCCTTCTGTAGTTGTAGCCGTTCATTGCAAAGGCGGCCGAAAAAGCCAGTTCCCAGCGGTTTCGATGGACCATGGAGGCCCCCAATTCCAAAGCGCCAGCAAACCACGGACCGGTGCGAAAGGGAGCAGCACCAGGGGAAACGATCTTCGCCTTGTCACCTCCCAAATGAACGCCGGTGAGCAGCCGTATCTCATTATCGCGCGTTTGGGCAACGCCGGTTTGGACGATCACCATAAGTAGAAGTAGAGGAAGCGGGCGCACTGCGGAAAGGTAGCGGTTGCCTTACTTCCAGTGTTCTCGATACACTTGGTTCTTTGGTGTGGTTCTTGCGTTCCTTTGTTCCATGATCTTGCAGAACCGCGTACTCTCCATTTTCGTCATGCTACTGGCCAATGCCGCGACCTACGCTCAGGATCCTTTAGCCGGATCGTCGGAATTGCCTGCGATCAATCAGCGTATCATTGATCATGTATTGGCCCAAGAGGGTAAAAAGGTGGGCCGTGGCGAGTGTTGGGACCTGGCGGCAGATGCCCTGAACACGGCAGGTGCCAAGTGGGATGGCATGTACAAGTATGGCGAAGTGGTGGACTGGAAGAAGAATGAAGTACTACCAGGTGATATCGTTCAAATGGCCGATGTGCAGGTGGAACACAAGGAGGGGAACATGAGCCGTCGCGAGTTCTATGGGAAGCATACAGCGGTCGTGATCGCCGTGCGCGGACGTGGCGACTTTTCCTTGGCCCACCAGAATGTGGACCCGGTTGGAAAGAAGGTGGGATTCTCCGAGCTGAACATGAATGATGTGCGTTCCGGGAAGCTGGTCTTCTATCGGCCACAGGAGTAGTCTCTTGGATAATGCACTTCCTTCTCGCGGCCGATCTCCTAGATCCCCGAACGCCCGTGACTTAGATGATCCGGGTTTCCAAAGGGGTTCTTCGATCGGATCATGCGGGCTGAACATCGCACTGTTAAGAATATGCAATAGTGTCACGATCCAAGCGCAAGGCACGCAGCTACGTTTGTCCGGCATCTTTCCGGAACACGTAAGGATCGCTGCAAAGAAGGGGTGAGTGCAAGCACGCATCGGACATCCGATGATCCCCTTGCAGCGAGAACTACGGGTCCAAGGCAATGCTCTTTTCGACTTGCCTTTTTTCGAATGGATGCCACCATATAGGTTGGTACATGGCTGAACAAAAACGCCTCCTTTTCCCGGTAAAGCGTATTGCTACCGGGGTATTCCGTTCACTTCTAACCCTGTTGCCCGCGTTGGCGGCGATCCTGCTCCTGCATAGCGAGGCCCGGGCCACGCACGCAATGGGTGGTGATCTCACCTACGAGTGCTTGGGGAACAACCAGTACCGGGTGAACATGAATTTCTTCCGTGATTGCAATGGCGTGGATGCTCCGTCCAATTGCAATAACGGGCGGAGCTTCAGAGTGCGTTCTACAACGTGCGGTGCGAATTTCACGGCGTGCTTCTCCTTGCAGAGCGTTCAAATAGTGACCCCGATCTGTCCGGGAGCCGTGGATCGCTGCAACAGTAGTAGTGGACAATACGGAGTGGAACGATATCGCTACACCGCGGTGATCGACCTTTCGGCTTGGGCTAATTGTGGCACCGATTGGGTCATCGATTGGTCCCTTTGCTGTAGGAACAACGCCATTACATCGTTGAACAACCCAGGAGGAAAGGACCTCTATTTGAGTGCTGAGCTCAACAACACCATCACACCCTGCAACAGCTCCCCTCGATTCCTGAACGATCCCATCCCGTTCGGTTGCGTGGGACAACCTATCGTATACAACCACGGGGTATCCGATCTGGCCGGTGACTCCTTGACCTTCGAACTAGCTCCTGCCCGTGGTACGAACGGTGCCATTTTGCCGTACAACGCAGGTTACACGTTCATACAACCTGTGATCACTACTGGTGGTGCCAACGCGGTCACCATCGATCCACAGACCGGTACCATCCGCTTCACACCAAGTATTGCCCAATTCTCCGTGGTCACCGTGCTGGTCACCGAGTTTCGCAATGGCGTGCGCATTGGTCGCTATACCCGTGATCTCCAGTTCGCGATCATTCCCTGCAACAACAACAACCCAGGGGTCAGTGGGATCAACGGGACCAATAGCTATGTGTTCAATGTGTGCGCGGGTACCAATTTCTGTTTTGATGTGACCAGTACCGATCTGGATGCGGCGCAGATCGTGACCATGAACTGGAACAATGCCATTCCCGGAGCAACCTTCACGACCACCGGTGGGCCGAGACCGGTGGGTACCTTCTGCTGGAACCCGACCGTCGCCAATATCGGCTCGCAGATCTTCACCGTTAATGTGGTGGACAATGCTTGTGCGCTCAGCGGTAGCGGAACAGTGGGCTATTTGATCAACGTTACTCCGCCATTGACACCTGCTAATGCGGGACCCGATCAAAGTGTTTGCGGATTCTCCACTACCCTCGCCGGTCTGCAACCGTATCCGTCCATTCAAGGGACTTGGACCGTGGTGAATGGTGCCGGAACATTCGCAAACCCGAACAACAGGAACACCACCGTAAGCGGATTGACCGCAGGTGTGAACACTTTCCGGTGGTCCCTGAACTACCTGACCTGCGGTATCGCTGCAGATGAAGTGACGGTGAACGCCTTCGACCCCAACCACCCAATAGCCAATGCTGGTCCGGCACAAGATCTTTGCTTGCCTACGAACAGTACAACTTTTGCCGCGAACAATGCGATCTCTCCTGCGGTCGGTTCATGGGCGTTGGTGAGCGGTAGTGGTACCGTGGTCACCCCGAACAGTCCAACTTCCCAAGTGAACAACCTCGGCCAGGGAACGAATGTGTTCCGTTGGACCATTGACAATGGCGCATGTACTCCAGCAACAAGTTCGAATGTTACGATCAGGGTCTTCAGCAATTTGCAAACAGCAGCCAATGCAGGACCCGATCAGCAACTGTGCGCGCCGAACCTATCCACAACCCTTGCCGGCAACGTGCTGATCGCACCTGCAACAGGCCAATGGACAGTAACACAAGGGACGGGCACATTCGCCAATGCCAACCTGCGCAACACCACGGTCAGTGGCCTTTCCATCGGAACGAATCGTATGCGTTGGACCATCAGCAATGGACCGTGTACGCCACCTACCACCACGGACGATATGGATATCGTGGTGTTCAACCCGGCCAGCCCCAACGCCAATGCCGGGCCCGCACAACAGGTGTGTGATGTGACCACCACGCTCGCCGGGAATTCGCCCTTGGCACCTGCCACCGGGGTTTGGACGGTGGTAAGTGGTACGGGTACGTTCGTGAACGTCAACAGCCCGACCACCGTGGTGAATGGTCTTTCCATCGGGAGCAATGTGTTCCAGTGGACTCTGAGCAATGGGCCGTGCGCAAACGCCACCACCACTTCGCAAGTAACGATCACCCGGTTCAACGGGGCGGCCATACCGCTGAACGCAGGACCGGACCAGGACCTGTGCTCCATTGGTGCTACTGGATCGGCAAGTACTACCCTGGCCGCAACCACAGTTGTGGCGCCCGGTAGCGGTGTGTGGACCATTGTGAGCGGTTCGGCAACAATTGCAAATGCCAGCTCTCCTACAACTGCCGTTTCGAATATCCCAGTAGGTGTAACCACGTTGCGATGGACCATCAGTAATGGACCATGTACCCCGAACCCGAATACGGATGACGTGGTGATCCGGGTATTCAACCGAAATGCACTAGTTGCTGCTGCAGGCCCTGCTCAAAACCTCTGTGCACCGATCGCATCGGTCACATTGGCGGCCAATGCGGCTACAGCGCCTGCGACAGGTACATGGACCGTGATCTCGGGTGCCGGGGTCTTCGGCAATTCCAATAGTCCTACGAGCGCGGTGACCGGTATGGCATTGGGAGTGAACACCTACCGTTGGACGATCAATAACGGGCCATGCCCCGGAGCGATCACAAGCAGTGATGTAACGATCACCTTGTTCAACCCAGCGATCGCTGCCGCCAACGCAGGTCCTGATCAGAACCTTTGCGGCTCCGCAAGTGCGACCTTGGTGGGCAGTGCGGTAGCGGCACCGGCCGTGGGCACTTGGACCGTTGTCAGTGGTGGAGCCACCATTGCCAATGCGAACAGCGCGATCACGTCCATAGCGGGCCTTGGTTCCGGTACCGTCGTCATGCGGTGGAGCGTGAACAATGGCCCTTGCGGGAATACTTCCGACGATGTCATCATCCGCAATTACGACCCGAACAACCCGGTCGCCAATGCGGGACCGGACTTGAGCATCTGTATCCCCGTTGCACCGAACAGTGTGACCATGGCCGGAAGTGCGATCATTGCACCTGCTGTGGGAACATGGACGCTCGTTTCCGGAGGTGGCACGATCGCAGCCGCGAACAACCCGACAACCCAGATCACCGCAATGCCGGTCGGGATCAATGTTTTCCGCTGGGCGGTGAACAACGGCCCGTGCCCTAACGGCGCAACTGCGGATACGATCCGCGTATTGGTCTATTCCGATGCCAACCCAATAGCGAACGCCGGTCCCGATCAATCCTTGTGTACGACCAGTGGATCTGCAACAATGGCAGGGTCATCGATCATTGTACCGGCCATCGGGACGTGGACCTTGGTGAGCGGAACCGGTACCATTACGCAACCCAACAACCCTACTACCACGATCACGGGGATGGGTGTGGGACAGAACATCTTCCAATGGACCGTGAACAATGGGCCGTGTGCGAACGGGCTTACCACGGACCAGATGAGCTTCTTCATCTACGATCCGAACAACCCACCGGCAAGTGCAGGAGCGAACCAAAGCTTATGCACATCATTGGGCAATACCATCCAGTTGGAAGGAAGTCCAGTGACATTCCCGGCAACTGGGGTATGGACCATTGTGGGATCACCGGGTACCATAACCGCTCCCAATTCGCCGATCACACAAGTAACAGGACTCGCAGTGGGCAACTACTCGTTCACGTGGACCGTGAACAATGGGGTGTGCCCGAACCCGATATCGAGCAGTGCTTCGATCCTGGTGGTGGCCGATGGTGCCGCCCAGGCAGCTATAGCAGGTCCCGACCAAAGTGTCTGCGGTTCGAGTTCTGTAGTTACGATGGCTGCCAACCCGGCTACCGGTGTGGCCACTGGTGCATGGTCCGTGGAACAGGGGACCGCCACTTTCGTAAATGCCGCCGCGGCGACCACTCAGGTGAGCGGACTCAGCATTGGCCTGAACACATTGCGTTGGACGATCGATAACGGGGCCTGCGGTTTTACCTCTGACTTGATCACCATCTTCGTTTACAACCCGAACAACCCCGTGGCAAATGCGGGACCGGACCAATCACTCTGTACACCCACCTTGACCACGACACTGGTGGGCAGCAACCTGATCATTCCGGCGGTGGGCCAATGGACGCTGGTCAGTGGTTCGGGCACCATTGCCAATCCAACTTCACCCAGTACTGCGATAAGTGGGTTGGCGGTAGGAGAGAACGTGTTCCGCTGGCAAGTGAACAATGGCGCATGTCCAAGTCCTATCACCAATGACCTTGTGAGCGTGTTCGTTTACGATGGAACCGCCGCCAACGCCAATGCCGGACCGGACCAACAAGTATGCACGCCAACCACATCGGTGAGCATGGCGGGCAATTCACCTATTGGCTCTGCCGTGGGAACGTGGACAAGGATCCAAGGCACAGGCGCGATCAATTCGCCCAACAGCCCGACCACCACCATTTCACAACTTGCACCTGGAGTGAACATTTTCCAGTGGTCCATCAACAACGGGACATGCGGAACGAGCACCGATCAAATGACCGTGTTCGTGTTCGATGCCAACAATCCCGTGGCCAACGCAGGTCCCAACCAGCAACTGTGTACTCCAACGTTGAACACCACATTGGCCGGTAGCAACATCATTGTTCCAGCAACGGGCACATGGACCCTGGTGTTCGGCTCAGGTGTGATCGCCAACCCAACGATCAGGAACAGTCCGGTAAGCGGGCTTGCAGTTGGTGAGAACATATTCCGTTGGTCAGTATCGAACGGTCCGTGCCCCAATTCGCAGACGAATGACCTCGTAAGCATTTTCGTCTTCGATGCCGCCAACCCGGTTGCCAATGCCGGTGCCGATAGGACCTTCTGTACGCCGGATGTGAACACCACACTTCAAGGTAGCTCGGTGATCTTCCCGGCAACAGGGGTCTGGACCGTGCAAGGGCCTGCCACTGTTGTGAACCCGAACAACCCCAATTCCGCGGTAACGGGAATGGGGGTGGGAGTGAATGTCTTCACATGGACAGTGAGCAATGGTCCTTGTCCGAATGGGAATACCTCGGATGCCGTGAGCCTTACCGTTTTCGATGCCTCCAACCCCGCTGCTAATGCAGGTCCGGACCAGGAACTGTGTACGCCGAACACCAATACCACCATGGCGGGCAGTAGCATCATTTCACCGGCCATTGGAACTTGGACGCGCATCAGTGGTCAAGGCACCATCACTTCACCGAACGCTCCGAACACAGGGATCACCGGCCTTGCGGTAGGGGAGAACATTTTCGAGTGGACGGTGAGCAATGGGCCATGTGCGGATGGGCTCACCACCGACCGGGTAAGCATTTTCGTGTTCGATGCGAACAACCCGATCGCCAATGCCGGTGCCGATCAACAATTGTGTACGCCCAACACCATTACAGCGCTCGAAGGCAGCTCGGTAAACTTCCCGGCCACGGGCGCATGGGTGCGCGTTAGCGGCACTGGTAACATTACCGACCCAACGAACCCGAACACGACCGTGACCGATCTTGGCGTGGGCGAGAACATTTTCTCCTGGACCGTGAGCAATGGCCCTTGCCCAAATGGGCTCACAACGGACAATGTGAGCATCTTCCTCTTTGACCTCGGCAACCCACCACCGGATGCCGGTCCTGATCAAGAGCTGTGTACGCCGAACACGACCACCACCATGCAGGGTAGTTCAATCATCTTCCCAGCCGTTGGTACATGGACCGTGATAAGTGGGTCTGCGAACATTGCGGATATCAATGATCCGAACACCACCGTAAGTCAGATCCCGGTCGGGGAGACCGTGCTGCAATGGCAGTTGGACAATGGGACTTGTGAGAACAGTGGAGCTTTCGATCAGGTCAGCATTTTCATGTATGACGAGAACCAACCGGTCGCGAATGCCGGACCCGATCAGGAACTGTGTACAGCGGGGCTGGCCTCCACGACCCTCGCGGGCAGTACTATCACCTTCCCAGCTATTGGTACTTGGACCTTGGTAAGCGGCTCCGGTACAATTGCCGATCCGAATAATCCCGAAACTCCTTTGTTCGACCTTCCCGTTGGTGAGAATGTTTTCCAATGGACAGTGGAAAATGGCCCTTGTGCCAATGCCCTGACCTCGGACCAAGTGAGCATATTCGTGTTCGACCAAGGGAATTTGGTTGCTGATGCCGGACCCGATCAGGACCTTTGTACGCCCACCGGTTCTGTAGACCTTTCCGGCAGTGCCGTGATCTTCCCGGCCACTGGCACATGGTCCATCATCTCCGGTACAGGAGTGATCACGGACCCCAATAGCCCGAACACCACGATCACCGGCCTTATCGTGGGCAACGTGGTGGTGCAATGGCGTGTAAGCAATGGGCCATGCCCGGATGGTATTACCACTGATCAATTGACGATCCGGTTATTCGACCAGAACAACCCAGTGGCCGATGCCGGTCCCGACCAGGAGTTGTGCAGCGATGTACCGAATACTCTACTGCAGGGAAGTGCCATCATCGCACCTGCCAATGGTGTGTGGGAGTTGGTGAGCGGTGTAGGTACGATCACGGATCCAACATCTCCGACCACGGCCGTAACGGATCTGGAGATCGGAGAGAACATTTTCCGTTGGACGGTTTCCAATGGACCATGCGCAAACCCGTTGACGGAGGATCTGGTGAGCATCTTCGTCTTCGACGTGGACAATGTGGATGCCAATGCAGGTCCGGACCAACAGGTCTGTACACCATTGACCAGCACCACGTTGGTAGGTAGCCCGTATACGTTTCCGGCAACGGGGATCTGGACGGTGATCACGGGCTCGGGTACGATCGCTGATCCAACCAGCCCAACAACAACCGTTACGCTCGAAATTGGCGTGAACGAATTCCAGTGGGAGGTGTATAACGGTGCCTGCGGGAACCAACTGACCAGTGATGTGGTCGAGGTAGTGCTCTTCGATGCTGATGCGCCTCCGGCCAATGCAGGTCCCGATCAAGAACTGTGCTCTCCTGATCTTTCCACCACCGTTACCGGAAATGACCCAGTTGGTGCAGCCACCGGGCAATGGGCATTGGTGGAAGGTGCCGGAGTGATCGGAACGCCGGACCAAACGACAACGGACATAACCGACCTTGAGATCGGTAGGAACACCTTCACATGGACCTTGCAAGGTGGACCATGCGTGACCACCGTGGACTCGGTGAGCATCTTCGTATTCGATCCGGAGAATCCATTGGCCAATGCCGGCTTGGACCAGGAACTTTGCATGCCGCAGGACAGTGTCCTGATGGCTGGCAGCAACCTGATCTTTCCAGCAACAGGGGTTTGGACCACGCTCGCCGGTACAGGGATCCCACAAGAGCCGGGCAACCCAGGGACCTTGTTCACGAACATGAGCGTTGGCCTGAATACCTTCCGTTGGGAAGTTTACAACGGCCCGTGCGCCAACAGCCTCACGAGTGACACGGTGGATGTGATCCTCTACGACGATACCACCGCCTCCGCAAATGCAGGCCCGGACCTTGAACAGTGTTTGCCGCTGACGAGCCAGACCCTGCAAGGGGAACAACCGCCATTGCCAGCTGAAGGAACATGGACCGTGTTGTCCGGTACCGGTGTCTTTACCGATGAGAACGACCCGAACACTGAAGTGACCGGTCTTACCCAAGGTGAGAACGTCTTCATCTGGACCTTGGAGTGGGACCCATGTCCCAACAATGGTACCCTTACCGATACGGTCGTGGTGCGGTTGTTCGATCCGCTGGCACCTTTGGCGGATGCCGGTCCGGACCAAGAGCTTTGCTTGCCACCGGATAGTACCAGCACCTTGGCGGGTAACACTCCGGCAACGCCAGGCGTTGGAACATGGACCGTGTTCAGTGGAACAGCGGTGATAGCAGAACCCAATAACCCGAACTCCGCTGTTTCCGGATTGGGCGTGGGCTTGCACGAATTGGTCTGGACGATCTACAATGGCATGTGCGGCTTCGGACCGCCGAGCACCGACACCTTGCGCATCAGGGTGTACGATGCTTCTGCTCCGGATGCCACCACAGGTGAGAGCATCAGCGCATGCACCCCCGTGAGCAGCGTAACCTTGGGAGGCAATGCTGCCGTGTTCCCCGCGATCGGAACATGGACCATCGGAAGTGGCGCTGGTACGTTCGTGGACCCCAACGATCCAACAACTGTGGTGAACGACTTGGTGGTCGGTCAGCATGATTTTGTTTGGACGATCGACAATGGAGCCTGCGGAACGTCAAGTTCCGGGCAGACCGTGTTGATCTACGATGATCAAGCGCCAAGTGCCGATGCCGGACCCGATCAGGAGATCTGTTTGCCCACTTCAAATTCGGACCTCACTGCCAACGCTCCTGTTTTCCCCGCTAGCGGTGTGTGGACAGTTACCGCAGGTGAAGGAACTTTCGCCGACCTGAACGATCCGCTCAGCAATGTGTCGGGCCTCGCGTTGGGGACCAACACCTTCGTATGGACGATCAACAACGGACCTTGCGGGAACACCTCCGATGAAGTGACGATCGTTGTGTTCGACGATCAACAGCTCGTGGCGAACGCAGGTCCGGACCAGTCATTCTGCACGCCGATCGCAAGCACAACTTTGGAAGGTAGTGCGGTCACCTTCCCAGCAACCGGTACTTGGGTCTTTCTTCAGGGAACCGCCATCTTGAACGAACCCAACAACCCGACAGCTTTTGTGGATGGTCTAACACCCGGCATATATGTGCTGCAGTGGGTGGTGGACAATGGGCCATGTGTGAACGGCATCACGACGGACGAGGTGACGATCAACGTGTTCAATGGCGATGCACCGCAGGCTGCCGCTGGACCAGATATGGACTTCTGCACACCGATCGTAGACCCGGTGACCATGTTGGCCAGTAGCGCGAATGCACCTTCGACAGGAATGTGGTCTTTGGTATCCGGCAATGGCGTATTCGTGGATGCGACCGATCCGTTCACTACGGTCACCGATCTCGGTCTTGGCTCGAACGTGTTCGAATGGAGCGTGGACAACGGACCATGTGGCGTGAGCAATGACCTTGTCACATTCAGCGTGTACGACCATACCGTTGATTCGGCTTATGCGGGTGTCGATGTCACTCAATGTAAGGAAGTGACCACCGCCCAACTGCAGGCCGACCCAGCAACAAGCACGGCCAGTGGTATATGGACACGCATACTTGGTAGTGGCGACCTGGAAGACCCTACCGACCCCAACACCATGGTAACCGGGCTCCAGGAAGGGAACAACCTGTTCGTTTGGACCTTGAGCAATGGGCCATGTGACGGCACTGCGGACACCGTGCTGGTGTATGTGAAGGACTGCCTCACACTGGTCATTCCAAATGCGTTCTCACCCAATGGTGATGGTACCAACGATTTGTACGTGATCACGAACATCGAGAATTACCAGAACAACACGTTCACCGTGTTCAACCGTTGGGGCAACAAGGTCTTCGAATCAACACCTTACGTGAATACATGGAATGGTACCAGCCAATTCGGTGCGGCATACGGTGAAAAGTTGCCGGAGAGCACCTACTACTATGTCCTTGATCCCGGAACAGGGGCGGAAGCATTCAACGGATCCATCTACCTGCGCCGATAAGGCCGCCGCAAGGCAAACCCGATAAGTTCAACAAACAATGAAGACACAGGCCAAAAGATGGAAAGGGACGGCGCTCGCGCTTTTCCTGAGCACCTCGCTCTTCGCGCAGCAGGATCCGCAATTCACCCAATACATGTTCAACCTGCTCGCCATCAATCCGGCGTATGCAGGTAGTGCGGAAAGGGTGAGCTTGAAAGCACTCACCCGGCACCAGTGGGTGGGCTTCAGCGGTGCGCCAACGACGCAAACACTTACGATACACGCACCCGTGTTGCATGAAACACTCGCAGTCGGGGGTACTATCATGCGCGACAGCCACGGACCCATCACCCAGTACACCTTCATGGCCGATGTGGCCTATAGGATCCTCATGGGCGATAAGAAGTTGGCCTTCGGTTTGAAAGGGGGAATGAACCTCTTCCAAGGTGAGTTTGCCAGCCTTACCCCGCAAACCCAAGGTGACCAAGTATTCCAACAGAACGTGAGCCAAAAGATGGATCCCCAGTTCGGCTTCGGGATCATGTACTATAGCGATCGCTTCTATCTCGGCCTTAGCTCGCCCAAGATCTTGCGCACTGATTTCTTCAAGACGGATTCACTCGCAGAGTTCTCGGAGGCTGGCCAACGTGCGCACTATTTCCTCTCCGGTGGGTACGTGTTCAACATGGGCATCTACCACAAGTTCAAACCTACCTTCCTGGTAAAGGCGGTTAGCGGCGCCCCGATCAGTTTTGACCTGTCCGCGAATTTCCTCTTCTATGAGAAATTCTGGCTGGGTGCCATGTATCGCCACCAAGATGCCGTGGGCCTTCTCGCGCAGTACTATATCACCAACAACTTCACAGCCGGTTACTCCTACGATTATCCGCTCAGCATTCTGCGCAACTACAGCGGTGGTTCGCACGAGATCATGCTGGGGTACGAGTTCGGCAAGAAATTGAAGGGCATCCGTTCACCGCGCTACTTCTGATCATGAACAGCACTACACGATCCCAACTAGCAAGGGCCATTCGCGGTTTCGCGCTGCCCTTGCTCCTCCTGTTACCCGTGTTCGCCACGGCACAAAAACTGAAGGAGCGCATGGCGGCACAGTACCAAGAGGTATTCGACTACCCCAAGGTGGCGGCCATCTACGAGAACCTCATGGAGTCCGGCAAGGCGGATGTGAACGACATGCGGAAGCTTTCCATGGTCTATCGCAAGATGAACCAGCCGGCAAAAGCCGAAGCCGTACTGATGCAGATGATGGGTTCCGGCAAAGAGAACCCGGACGACATCTTCATCTATGCTGAGCAACTGCGCGCTGGGGGCAAGTACAAGGATGCGATGGAGTGGTATTCCAACTACGCGGAACTGCGTCCGGATGATGCCCGTGTTCAACCTTACATCAAGGATCCCGGCATCTTCGACCAAATGATGCGGGATAGCACCAGCGCGTCCATAAGGACACTACCCATCAACTCACCGCAAGCCGATCTGGGATCTGGCCGCATGAACGAACTATTGCTCTTTTCCAGTGCACGTGGAGAAGGTAATGGGGGCAAACGGGAGTACAACTGGGATGATCAGCCATTCTTGAACATTTACACTGCGCTGTTGAAGGGCGAAAGTGTTACCGATCCAATGGTGATGCGCAACGAAGTGAATAGCCGCTACCACGATGGAACGGCCAGTTTCGATTCCGTGGCCACGCGGCTCTACTTCACCCGCAACCAAGTGTTCTATGGCAGCTTGGAGAAAAGCTCAAAGGGCGATCTGAATCTGGGGATCTTCTTCAGTGAGATCGCAACCGGTGAATTCGGTCAACCCGAATGGGGCAACCTGATCCCGTTCGAGCACAACGATAAGGAGTTCAACAACGGGCATCCTTCCGTTACGCCCGATGGAAGGCGCCTCTACTTTGCCAGTGACAGGCCAGGAGGACAAGGTGGCACCGATATCTGGTACAGCGATAACGTAGGCAACCTGTGGGGGGCACCAGTGAACATGGGTCCTGTGGTCAATAGTTCAGGCAATGAGATGTATCCGTTCTTGCGCAGTGATAGCACACTATTCTTTGTAAGCACGGGACATCCCGGCCTAGGTGGGATGGACCTGTTCTATACCCGACTGTCCGTCGCGGGGGCAGGAAAAGTGAACAATTTGGGTTATCCCATGAACACGCGATACAACGATCATGGATTGGTCTTCATCAACGACTCCACTGGTTTCTTCACAAGTGATCGTCCCGGTGGACAAGGAAGTGATGATATCTATGGATGTACCGTGCGCCCACCGAAAATGTTCCTTGACGGTACCGTGGTGGACAAAGTGACGAGGATCCCGGTGGAGGGCTCGGTGATCGTGCTGAAGAATGAGAAAGGGGAGATCATAGAAGAGGCTGAGATCGAGTACATGGAAGGGGGCAAATTCCACATTGAAATGCCCTATCGCGACCGCATGCTCTTGGTGACGAACAAGGACGGTTATTTCCAAAATGAATTGTCCATCAATGCGTCCACCGACCCGCTCGGGAGTATTCTGGTGGAGTTGGAGAAGTACGACTACGCCGCCGAGGGTGTCGTGTACAATGGGGACAATATGCAACCGTTGGCAGGTGCCACAGTGGTACTTACCAATAGCAAGGACGAATTCATTGGAACGGTCACCACGGATGCCACCGGCAAGTACGCTTTTGCCATCAAGCCCGAGACCGACTACATCATCCGTGTGGGTAAGGAAGGTTTCTTCAAACAGAGTGCGCGGATCAGTACAAAGGGAAAACCAAGTGGTGTGATCAAAACGGATTTCAAGCTGTTCCCGCTCGAAGTGGACAAGGTGGTGCGCTTGGATAATATCTTCTACGATTATGCCAAGTGGAACATCCGCCCCGATGCGGCTGTGGAGTTGGACAAGCTGGTGGCCACCCTGTTGGACAACCCGACCGTAACGATCGAACTGAGCTCGCACACCGATTGTCGCGGTAAGGATGCCTATAATATGTCGCTCTCGGAAAAACGCGCCAAGAGCGCCGTGGACTACCTCATAAGCAAAGGCATCCCCAAAGCCAACGTGACAAGCAAGGGCTACGGAGAAACCAAGCCGAGTGAGGATTGCGAGTGTACCAAGTGTACCGAAGACCAACACCAGAAGAACCGCCGTACGGAGTTCAAGGTGCTATCAATGTAAGTTGGGTAGGGACCCAGGGAAGACCGGCGGGTCATTGCGAAAGCGATGGCCCGCTGGTCGTTCGGGGGGTATCGAGATCGATCATATGGTACCCGACACGGACCATGGCATCGTGAACACAGTGTATAGCTGGAACCATAAAGGAGCTGTACGGTTCCTCCGCATCCTTTCGGGCAGTTCACTTCCCCAGCCGTGCTCTTGCCCGATCCGCATAGAAACCACCTTCCTCCACAATACGCTGAAAAACTTCTCGCGCTTCCTCCTTCTTCCCGTTGCGGTCCATGGCCAAGGCATGGTACCACACTGCTTCCTCGTCGAACACGGTGATAGGATGTGTCGCGGCGCGGTCCAGGAATTTCTCCGCTTTGGTGTACAGGCCCAGATTATAGCAGCACAGCCCAGCGTAGAACAACGCATTCACATCATTGGGGAATTGGGCCAATAGGAAACGCAGTTCTTCCAAACAGCCGCGATGATCGTTGCGCGCGAATTTTGCCATGGCGACATCCATGAACGGGGTGTATCGCAGATAGCGTTGTTGTTCTGTGCGGTGCTCACGTGCTGCTTCATCCGGGAGATCGGCGGTGAGGTGCTCAGGGCCATCGGCAAGGATCGGGTCGGTCGTGTAAAGTTCACTCGGGTCCACCAATTTGAGGTCGTGCAAGTACATCAGTTGCAGCGAATGTTTCTTCGTGCGTGTAGGTGTTGGAACATCGCTTGGTTGCACGCCGACCAACACAGGTGTTCGGTTCTCCAAACGATCCACCTGTTGCACTTCGCGTTCAACCACTTCCGTTCGCATTTCTTCCGCATGGCGGTCGGTGGCGGCATGGCCGATGTGCAGGTTCTCCGGTTGCTCAATGGCTGCGGTCAATTCTTGGTCGGTCAACGGAATTGCTTCTTCCGTGGTCGCGACTCGGATGACCGCTGTGTCATTCACTACCAATGATCCAGCGATATGCTCCAGTTCGGATGCTGGTGTACTCCAACGGACCACGCCAATGATGGCGAGCACTAGAACTCCACCGGCCAAGTAGGGCCAATACCTAGGACCGTTGCCTTTTGGGCGTGCCTTATCCAAACCCCCGAGTCCGGCAATGGCACCGCTTATTTGGAAACCCTCTACCGCATCTCGGATCAATGGATCGGCCTCCATGTGCAGTTCCACCTCATGGCGTGCAGCGTTGTCCGATCGACCTTCGGCATAAGCACGAAGTTGCTCGGACGTGAGCGGGCCGCGGGGTGCAAAGGGGTGTTGCGTTGTGTTATCCATGGCGTTGGGCCACTGATCGGGCGCGTTGCATGATGATCTTCAGGTTGCGTTTTCCATTCTGCAAGTGGCTTCGTACTTGTTCCAAGGAAAAGCCTGTTCGTTCGGTTACCTGTTGGTAGCTCAACCGTTGCAGATGGAAGTGCTCGATGCAGCTGCGTTGTTCGGGTACGAGTTGTGCGATCGCGGTTTCGAGTTGTTGAAGTGTTGCTTCGTGCAACAGATCTTCTTCCGTATCCTCGGCTGCTGTTCCATGCAACATTCCATCCGGTATCACTGCTGTGGGTCTACTGTTCCTTAGCACTTGCAAGCAACGGTTCCGCATCACCGTATGGATCCATGATCGAAAGCGCTGCACCTCGTGTTTCTTCAACAGTTCGGTTAGGCCCGCGAAGAGTTCCACCACCTCGTCCTTGCTGCGTTCGGGGTCCTTCAAATACTTCATGCCCACGCCATAGAGCAAGTGTGCGTAGCGGTCCCACAATTGCCCCAACGCCGTCTGGTGCCCCTTCCGTAGAAGAAGCACCAGATCGTGATCACTGTGATCGGTTATGGCCTTGCGCCGAAGGAACATGCGTATTTCTCTAACGGACCCCTGCTTTCTCTTGCATGTAAAGGTCGTAATAGCTCTTGGTCTCAATGGCCACCACGCCACCGGTAACATCACCGTAACGCGCAGGCAAGCCTCCGGTGTAGATCGTGATGCTCGCCATGGATCCCGGCGGCACCCCGCTCAAACCGCTCGTGACCTTAACGCCATCAATGTAGTACGCCATACTTCCCGAACGTGATCCACGGAAGTAGAGTTCATCGCTATTGGGCGATTTGTAGATGTCCGACGAAATGCTCGCGATCATCGATACCGGGTTCTTCAGAAGCGGGTTCTTCTTGAATTGGCTCGCCACGATCGTGATCCTGCTCGGCTCTTCGGCATCGATCAACCGCGGCATCCATTTGTTGGCGATCACCTCTATCATTGGCAAGGTCAAGTTCGATACCAGCAGTTGGTCATCGAGTATGGTGATCTTGTCCGGGTTCACGCGAATGGCACTGGTCTCGCTGGTGATCATGCCCACGTACGAAACACGCACCGTGTATGTCCCGGGTTTCAAGGGCTTCAGCACGAATCGTCCGTTATCATCCGTTGTCGTACCGATCAATCCGCCGCCACCATCAGTGACGACGTTCGCCATGAAGAGCGGTGTGCCTTGGTCATCGAATACTTTGCCATGGATCTCGCCCAAGTTCTGGGCCTGTGCTGCTGAAAGGCCCATTAGGGCACCGAGCAGAAGTGTTGTTGTGGTCCGCATCGTGGTTTGTTTCCAATAGGATGCAGGAAGTAGGTGGATTGCATACGGATGAGAGTTGAGAGTTGAAGAAAGTTGTCCCGGCTCGTTGGCCGGGATGACAAGTTGAGAGCTTGCCTGCCGGAGGTAGGTTGAATGCCCTCCCGCTGCACAGCGGGATGGTCCGACCGCAACCGACAAGCAGCAGTTGTACCCGGATCAAACAACTGGCGAAATGGCAACAGCACCACGCAGGTGGTATTCCGAAACCAGCGGCAGGCAAATGCCAGATCCAGCTCAGTGTGAGAGCAATGACAGGAGCAACAACAACTTTCAACAAACGATAAACCAGATACGGAGTATTGAGTAACGAGTCCCGGTTGTAGGCTCGATACTCAATGCTCGTTACTCATCCCACGATCCCGATCCAGAAAAAGGTCGAAAAGTTCGAAGTCCGTTAGTCGAATGCCCAACCCTCAACCTTCCGCTAGTTCTGCGGGATCAACCCTCAACCTAAAGTTCCTCCGCAACTACCTCCATCACCCCCGGAACTTCGTGCTTCAACAGGTTCTCGATGCCCTGTTTCAAGGTGACCATGCTACTTGGGCAGCCGCTGCAGGAGCCACGCAGGGCGACGGTCACAACGCCTTCAGCGAACGACTTGAACGCGATGTGGCCACCATCTGCTTCCACCGCCGGGCGGATGTATTCCTCCAGGATGTTGATGATCTTTTCGTCCGTCGGGTTCTTCGGCTCGGCATGTGTGTTGGCGCGTTCGTTCGCATCTGCCAGCACCTGTGCGCTGGCCTCTTCATGCACAACACGACCGTCCGTATTCAAATACTCCTGGATGTATTCGCGCAATTCCAATTGCACCAGGTCCCAGGTGATGGAATTGTTCTTCGTTACCGTTACGAAGTTGCTGGAGATGAATACAGAAGTGACGAAGGGCAGGTTGAACACCTTTTCCGCCAGCGGTGATACTCCTTCCGTCTCCTGCGGTGATCGGAATTCCAGCAACCGACCATCATGGATCAGCATGCGGCTGCTCACGAAACGCATCGTGGCCGGGTTCGGTGTACTTTCCGCATAAACGGAGATGGGGGGGCGCTTTACTTCGGACATGTTGGAACCGCAAACACCCGGTGGTGGAAGCGGACCACAAAGGTATACCCACGCGCTTGGTTCCTAGGATCCACGAACCAGGGCAAACGCATCTAAATGGAATGTCAGCGATCCAAAGAGTGCGACACCCTACGGGGTCGAAGACACGCGCACGTTCCGATCTCTAAGTTCTGTGACCCCGCTGGGGTCGAAATA
>Ga0335394_10002535_pt1 | contig 20576 bp, 17 predicted proteins | sample MAT03_FD_205741 | JGI IMG/M metagenome (GOLD analysis project Ga0335394, IMG submission 205741) | Freshwater microbial communities from Lake Fryxell liftoff mats and glacier meltwater in Antarctica - MAT-03 (spades assembly) (version 2) ...
CGCGTGTCGCGTCTGGAGCTCGCTGATGATCTCCGCCGCCTGCCCCTGGGTCAGCTTTCCCCGAGCTTGCCATTGCTCACAACAAGCCTGCGCCGTCTTCACAACTTCTAAGAGTGTGCCCCATAAAATCGCCAATTCGGAAGTTGCCATTGTCAGTCCACTCGCCTGCTACGCGAGCTCTTTCGAGTTGTGAGGGATCATAAGGGAAATTGCGCCGGCGGTGTTATCGTCGCACGCGACTCGATTGTCAAACTCAGCCTAGCAACGCTTACAGCGGGTTCTCGTACCAGAGCACGTTCTTGCTAGCGCGACCTGCGACCACCAAATCCAGATTACCGTCCCCATCGATATCGACGACGCGAATATCATAGGCTTGCTGATGCTCACCGATCACGTGTGACTTGAACACGCCGTGTCCATCATTTTCGTACCACATCGCTCGCTCGCTACCATAGGCCACGGTCGCTACGTCGATGTCGTTGTCGCGATCCAAGTCGACTGCCGCCAAGCAATGTGCCTCGCGGATTTCACCGTCGATGACATGCTCCGTCCATTTCCCTGAGTCCACGTTTCGTTCGAACCAAACCACACCGACACCGTGCCCGCGCGAGGCGACGAGATCCATCTTTCCATCTGCGTTCACGTCCGCTGGATGAATATTTGTCGCGCCGGGTTGATTATCTGCGACCACTTCCTTCAACCATGGCTTGGTCGCATCCTTGCCTGCTTGCCACCAAGCAAACCATTGGCCATTGGCACCTGCTGGCGTCCCATCGCCTTTGGCTGCCGAAGCGACATCGGCTAACCCATCTCCGTTGATGTCACCGATACCCAAATAATGCGACAGACCGGGGGCGTCACCGGCAGCGAAAACAAACCGATCCCAGCGTTCCGCATTGAGCGGGTTTTCGGGAATCCGATACCAAACCAACGAGTACGGAAAGGGGCCGACTGGCTGAGCGCTCGTCGCGATTAAATCCTTGCGTCCAAGATTGTCGACATTGCCCACCAACAGGCCGTGGACGCCATTGACTTGGTCGTCAACGAGTCTTTCGATCCATCGATCCTTGATCGGGTCAGCGGGACGTTCCAGCCAAACGATGTGGCCCGGTTGGTAGGCCGTGCCAATCACATCAGGATCACCGTCGCCGTCAACGTCCATCGTCTCGCTATGAATCCAATCCATCGAGGGGCCGATTTGAATTGGCTGCCAGTGAGGAGCGACCAACAGTTGTGTCTTCTCGCCTGCATTGCAGACAATGTCGATCAACCCATCGCCAGTAAAGTCGTCCGCGATCACCGTCATGCACGCGTCGCCTTCAAGTACAACGTGCTTCACCCAACCTCTGGTTTCCTCGGGTTGCGGAGAGTTCACGTCGACAAAACCGGCAACCAGACCTAAAGCATCTCGTGGTTTTTCGGGTTCGTCGCCTGACGCTAATCCGCACACGGCCAATAGGGGTGCCACTACGATGCTCGCAAATCGCTTGTGAATACAGCACATAGGTAACCAAGCTGGTTTAGGAGATTGAAAAGTAACAAGGTGGATTGTAACCGCAATTCGTCGCGCCGTGGGTACACTGGTGCATTGGGGTTAAGTTTGTCAGTTAGTCATCTTATCTTTCGCATCACCATAAAGTATTCTATTGGCTTGGAATAGATTCTTCGTTTGTCGCTGGCCACTCCGTAGGTCGAACTTCAAATGAAACTTGTGCCTTAGAATTTGCCACTGCGATCGCCGGAGCGATTTGCGATTTGGACTGATGTTGAGGCACCATGGATAGCACCCTCCCCACAGCATCGGCATGACGATTCCCGACCGAGAAACGTTTGACTCGCTTGATCCACGCTGGCTGATCCGTGTGACCGACGACGGCAGTCCGACGCTGGTCGATCGAATCACCGGCGACTCGATGCACAGCGGTTGCGGCGCGATAGCAGAAACCTCGCATGTCTACTTGAACAATAGCGGGATTGCTGATCGCCTTGAAAACCGGTACTCATGCCGCGTCCTAGAAGTCGGCCTTGGAACCGGCCTCGGCTGTCTGTTGTCAGCACAATGTGCCAACCGGAACGAAACGCGGCTCGAATACGTCGCGCTGGAGAATAATCTCGCGCCGGCAAGCGTGATCACGCAACTCGCTGACAAGTTTCAAGGCATCGACGCATCACTCATTCAGGCGTACTGCGAACTTCTTCACTCAACGCCTTCGGGATCGGAGATCAAGGGCCGCGTAGGTCGGCATTGCGAACTGACAATCTATCTTGGCGATGCAGTTGCTTGGCAAGGTAACGATGAATCACCGTTTGATGCGATTTACTTCGATCCCTACAGTCCTGAATCAAACCCAAAACTTTGGAGCGCCGCTGTCCTAGCCACGATGCGACGCCGACTTTCACCAGCCGGTCGATTGGTAAGTTACTGCGTCAGTCGTCAAGTCCGTGACACGCTTGGCGAAGTCGGCTTCATCGTCAACCGCGTCCGCGGCCCCAGCGGCGGCAAACGAGAAGTGTTGGTCGCAACCCGATCGGGTCACTAAACAATTCCCAATCAAAGTACTATCCAACAGAGCCCTTCGACTCCGCACCGACCCCAGCGAGACTAGGTTCGTTCTTGACCAAGGCGAGTTGTCTCACCTTCGCGTGTCGTGTGACGATGCCGGATGGGCTCAGCGAATGGGTTTCTACGAGTGTGTATTTCAGGATCTGTACATTCAGAAAAGCGAGACGATGCTGGTAGCGAACGGTTTCTCGTATTGCCTCGCAACCGGTTTTCGCGGATTGTTTGGCCGCAACGCGATTTCGGTCGCAATCGGTTCCAGCAACTCGCTCATTTCTAATTTTATCGGCTCTCAAGTCTATAACGACACGGTCGATAGTGAGGGCGTCGGAACCAGTTACTCCTTAGTAAACATTCACGAAGGATCGGCGCGGACTTCGCCATAAAGATTGACGCTACCAGACGCTGCGTTGTCCGCAACAGCTATTTCGAGTCGGGAAACGTCTCGGTTGCATCCGGTGCCAGCCAGATCGCGAGTGAAGACTGCGAATTCGCGACCGAAGTCCTTTTTGATGACACAGTGATTGGCGTGTCGAAATTCCAGCGGGAACCATTGTCAGAAATGATCGAGTGGTTTTCGACTATTGGGCTGAATTGTCTGGCAAAAGAGGAGACAAGACGCTTGAGATCTGTGTGCAGGACACGGTCAGAAAGACAATGGTTATTGCAATGACAGAAAGTGCCGCAAGAATCAGAATGACACTGGATGCGAGAGGTCCCAAGCGGCAAAACTGGTTGTTGGAATGGTGGGTTTGTGGTGACCCCGATCCGAAAGCATTTAACGTTTTAAGTGCATGTCTAGTCAGTTCTCGGTGTCGACAGAGAATCACCGTTGCGACCAATGACGAGATCGAAAATCGGTGATGCCATTAAAGTGGTCACGATCGCCATGATGACCAAGCAGGCGAATAAACCTTCGCTGATAATGCCGCGCTGGAGGCCGATGTTGATGATGATTAGCTCCATCAGGCCGCGCGCGTTCATCAACGTTCCGATCCCTAGCGATTCCCTTGTGCTAAGTCCAGACATGCGTGCCGCCGCTGTACAAGCAACGCCTTTACCAATCACGGCAGCCACGAGCACTAGCAAGCACATGCCCCATAAATACCAGGTGTTGAGCAAGCCGATCTTCGTATTGAGTCCTGAGTAGGTAAAAAACAGCGGCAATAGCAGCGATACCGCAAGCGGTTGAATCTTTGCAATCAGCCCCATCGCAATCGGTCCGCGCGGAATCATTGCACCCATTACAAAAGCACCAAACACGGCATGGAGATGGATCAAGTCGGTGAACCAAGCACCCAGCGCCATGCATCCCAGGCCGACGGTTAAGCCGACTTCCGTTAGCTGTTCGGACTCGTTCATTAATTTGTGCCGCAGTCGAAATAGTAGCGGACGAATCACGAGACTTGCCACAGCGACGAACAGCACGCCGCCGCCAATGGAATAGACGGCTCGCATTGCATTGTCATCGAAGCTGGCCAGTACAACGGCTAGCAAGCACCATGCCGTCACGTCATCGATCGCGCCCGCTCCCAGGGCAACGGTTCCCATCAGGGTTCCGGTCAAACCTTTGTGCTGGATGATTCTGGCGAGCATTGGGAACGCCGTGATACACATCGACGCTCCTAAAAACAGCATCGCTTCGTTAAGCGATGTCTTGTCCGGGAAAAGCTTGGTGTTGTAATAGAAGTATGCTGCAAGAGCGGCACCAAAGGCAAACGGTGCAAGCATCCCAGCGATCGAAACCGCGATGGAACTCTTCGCATGGGCCTTCACCACGTCGACCCGAAATTCCATGCCGACAATGAACATGTAGAGCGCCAGACCAAGCTGCGATGCCGGAAACAAATAGCTTTGGCTATCGCGAGTAGTCTGCGATTTGTCCCACGGAAAAATCGTTTGCTGAAGCTCCGGTGCCAAGAGCCCAAACAACGAAGGACCAAGCAGCACACCGGCAATCATTTCGGCGACCACTTGAGGTTGCCCGAACCGAACGGCGATCGCGCCTACCACGCGACAAAAAAACAGGATGACTGCGATCTGAAGAAAAAACTGAACCGCCAAGTCTACATTGTTCATTCAGGACGCCTGTCCACCGTATGCACGACAAGCAAATTGTGAGCTTTCTCCATCACGCCGCTGCCCGTCACGAAAATAACTTTGTCACCGTTTGCAAGAACACCGTTCTCACATCCCCAACGCGAAATATCGTCAAACAGTTTGGCGGTATCGTCCAGTTGGTCGACATGTAACGGCTTGATGCCCCAGAGCAGGTTCATTTTCCTCAGCGTCACCGGGTTGTTACTTGCCCCGATCGTCGGGATTCGGCTGCGGCTCTTGCTCTTGACCCAAGCGGTTCCGCCGCTGTACGTCGCAATCACGATCAGCTTCGCCTTGATCGCCTCGGCAATCGATGTCGCAGCCGCAGTCACAGCCGAGGTGATCGGGTGAACGCGATTGGAAATGCCACCGTCCTCGGGCTGCGTCACCAGCAATTTCTGTTCGGTATGCAACATGATGCGGTTCATGGTCGAAACAGCGTCGAGTGGATAGTCACCGATTGCCGTTTCGCCGCTGAGCATACACGCGTCGGTACCGTCCAAGATCGCATTGGCGACATCGCTGGCTTCAGCCCGGGTTGGTCGGCGACTGTGGTGCATCGATTCGAGCATCTGCGTCGCGACGATGACCGGTTTCATTTTTTCGCGGCACACTCGAATGATCATCTTCTGCGCGACCGGAGTTTCCGCAATGTCGATTTCGACCCCCAGGTCACCGCGAGCCACCATGATTCCATCAGCGGCTTCCACGATGGCATCAATTTGCTTCAGCGCTTCCGGCTTCTCAATCTTTGCAATCACCAACGCCGGCGAATCGTAGCTGACAAGCAAGTTCTTGAGCGAGTGAACATCCTCCGCCGTGCGGACGAAGCTCAAGCTAATGAAATCGATCCCGTTTTGGGCGCCCCAGATGGCGTTATCGACATCTGCCGGGCGCATCGCGGCTACGCTGAGCTTGACACCGGGCAAGTTAATGCCCTGCCGACTGCGAACTTCGCCAGCGGAAGTAACGCGGCACGTCGCGCGGTCATCCAACTTGTTCTCGCAAACCAACGAAACCGTACCGTCGGCAAGCATCACCCGGTCGCCGACGGCGAGTTCATCCACGAGCCGCTTGTAGGAACTGGTAAACTCGTTCGGTTCGCTAGGCTGATCGCCACGAACAAAGACAATTTTAGCACCGAACTCGCACATAAACGGGTCCGCGAGCAATTGCCCCAGACGTATTTTTGGCCCCGATAAATCGAGCAGCACACCGATCGGAAATCCGACTTTCTCCCCAGCGGCACGGATGTTTGCAAGCGTGTTTTCGTGTTGGGCACGATCTCCGTGGGCGCTGTTGATGCGAAAAATGTCGACCCCGGCCAAAATAAGTTCAGCAAGTTTGTCAACGGAATCGCAAGCGGGCCCTACGGTAGCTACGATTTTGGTACAAGCTTCATCGAGAGACAGTCGTGGCATTGTCAAGTTTCCCTGCGAGCGTTTGTGGCTGATGTTAGCTAGCCACGAGTGTAAACGTTTGCTCGCTTAGTGCGAGACCTGCGCGCCGGCATGTTATCAGCGAATGGGGTATTATTTCGCGGTATTGAGTTCATTGGCCTAACTAAATGACACCTAAATCCCCACGAACCGCACCTAAGGTGACAATCCGCACCGGGCACCAAGTCACAGCAAGCGCGTCTCCGTCAGCAACTGCAAAAACATCTTGTCCACAATAAAAAATCCTCGCCCCGTCGCAATTGTCACCGGTGCCTCGGCTGGCTTGGGATATGAAATTACCAGATCGTTTCTGAACGCCGGATACGACGTCGTTGGCGTGGGACGAGACGGCCCACGATTGTCGCAAGCATTTGACTCGATTCAGACTGCGAAAGTAAACGCCGCGTCAGGGCGATTTGTGCCGATGGTCGCTGATGTCACCGCCGCTGCGTCAGTGGAGCAATTGTTTGCCAAGATCAAGGTTGAGTTTGCCCGCGTTGACGTGCTTGTCAATTGTGTCGGGCAAAGCGACCGTGGCACCATCGAGACGCTGACGGCAGATCGCCTGAACGATTTGTTCCGCGTCAATGTCGTTAGCGCACTGCTTTGTTCTCAAGCCGCGCTACCACTGCTGAAAGAATCACGCGGCGTGGTGGTCAACATCGGATCGCTGGCAGCGAAGGTCGGGCCACGACATCTCGGTGGTTACCCAGCGGTTAAGCATGCCCTTGCGGGACTGACGCAGCAGATGCGACTGGAATGGCGAACCTCTGGTGTTCACGTGGCGCTGGTGAACCCAGGCCCTCTTCGCCGCACCGACGCCGGAGTGCGATACGACGCGCAATCGATTGACGCCTCGTTGCCTAACGCTGCGAGGCAACCGGGCGGCGGCACCTCGGTTCGCGGATTAAATCCCGGATGGGTTGCAAATCAAGTCTTACTGGTGGTCGCGCACAGGACGCCAGACCTGGTGTTGCCCAGGTATGTTCGGCTACTCATCGCAATCGGTCACCTAATCCCAAGACTAGGTGACCGATTGTTGCTGTGGATGACCAAGGGCTAGTTGATGCCGCGAGGTATGAAGGAGACATTCACCCAATTGAATGCTCCGTAGATGATTGCTCCGGTTGGCTTGAACTGCAGCATGACCACGTCATCGTGCTGGATTAGGATTCGTTCTTTCTCGTCGCGAACAGCTCGGTCCAAGTCCACGCGAATTGGGAGTTGGCGACCGTCAGGGAGTCTTCGCAGGATCAGCACACGCGTGGGTTCTCGAAGGTTACCGACGTTACCGCTAACCAAAGCCGTTCCCGATTGTCCCAGTGGACCACCGACGGAGGCCGAGGACAACGCGATCGCTTCCAGCACATCAATGTCTTCGTCTCGTGGCAGCGGAATTCGGCCACCGGGAAGCATTCCACCGGCGACAAAGTACTCGTTACGGCGTGGCACGAAGACCACATCGCCATCGTGAAGAATCACATCTTCAGCACGGAACATCACGGGTTCACCTGGGCATCCGACTAATGGTATGCGAACCACAACAGGTAAGTTCGTGCCCGGCAAGGTCGCTTGGATCATTGAATTGAGCTGGGTCGCATCAATGTACCGATGATCTAGCGATGGATTATTGCGAATTACCCAAAGTTCTCGCTTGGCATCGGTGCCTGGAAGTCCGCCCGTCGATGCCAACGCGTGCAACACGTCGTTCTCATAAGCGGGCAAGTCAATCACCTGGCCAGAGCCACGATGAATTTCTTTGATTTGCGATGGGTTCGTGATCGCAACGGGTGCCGCTGGCGTATCATCGCGGAGCACGATGACGCGACTTACTCGAGGCGTCAGCAACGTGATCGTAATACGATCACGACCCTTTTTGATCAGCGATTTTTCAGTATACGTTTGTCGGACTTTCTCAACGGCTTGGGACATGGTCAAGCCTTCCAGACCGATTGGCTCCACCAGCGGGAGGTCAACCGCCCCTTCCGCCGTCACCCGAACTGGCAATCCAGCAGATGCGCCGATTTCTGCACCGTAGGGAGGGTAGTACTGTTGGTTCACAGCCTGAGTTCGGCTTGTTACGGGCGTTTCGTCTTCCGACGCAGGGAAGATCCCGAAGATGTAGATGCCTAAGGTGTCCCCCGGGCCAATGATATGTTCATCGACACTAGGTTGACCCAGCGCCGCATAGGGCAAAGGCGACATGCCTTCTTTCCGGCAGGATACCAAAGAAGGGTCCAACCTGTTCGCTGGAATCGCATCGTGATTAGCCGAAATGCTAGCGCATCCAGTCAGACCGGCCGTATAGCCAATTCCCAACAACAGGCACAATCGTTGACTAACGTTGAGCAACTTTGACGGTACCCTGGAATAAGATCCTAAGACCTTCATGATGGAATCCTTTCACATCGTTCAATTGATTAATTTGTATGGGTTCCCACAACGACTCCGTGGCCATTCGGCCGGTCGCGGGAGTGTGTTCGAAAATCTGACAGCGCCCGGAGGACTGCAACCTCCCTACTCCAATGGCTCCTTTGAAGTACAACGCAGGATCTCCGAACTGGAGTCCTCAATCATCTGATCGAAATTGTCGTTGAAGCCTAAGCCTTCCGTCGCCGAAGCTTGCGATTCTGTTTCGGTGCCGAAGCGATAGGGTTGAGCCGGTTCAACACCTGGCCATGCTCCGCTTCTGACCTGAGTTGGGTTGGCTTGCGGTTCGGGAAGAACTTCCGGTGTCGCGTTGACTGGCTCAGATTGTGGTGCGGGCTCCGACGGTGTTGGCAATTCCGTGGCGGGAGACGCTGGCATTTCGACGTCACTTTCAATGACGTCAAACTCGCCCATCATTCCCTCGGGAGCAGAACCGCTTGCCATGCATCCGCCAGTCATACAGCCGTTGGTCGGGCAGCACTGTTTCTCGCACATCGGCCCAGGACATTCGCATGAAGTCCAAAGCTTTAAGAAATGTGTTTGAGGATACCTGAGAGCGCAAGCGACGCCGTCCTGAAATCCGCTGTAGTAAGTGTTGCGAGCCCGATCGTGGTCCTCAAGGATCTGGGAAGGCTTCCAGTATGAAACTGGTGCAACCACAGGAGGGCATCCTTTGCCGCCAGTGGCAACATCGTAGAAGCCGTCTTTCCAGCCACGCTCGTAATCCTTCCCGTAGCAATTCGGCTTGCAGTTGGACCCATGGTCCCGCCAAGCGGAGCGAGCGCGTGACCGCTGCGTGTGTTCGTATTTATAGTCAGTGAATGACGCACAGCCCAAAAGAGGCATTAGCATCAAGGCAGTCAGCATCCATCTTTTTGCAGCCATCGCACACCTAACTCTTCCTTGAGTAGTTCCACAACACGGTGTTCATTCGGCGCGGAATACCCCAACTACCTCAGCGATTTAGACCAGAAGCCGGCTTGTACGGAGCATGGCGGCGCTGCGATCGGCAAATCCATTACAGGACGACCAAAAATACGGGCCACGAAGGCTGGTTTACCCAATATTCCTTTTCGGATAGGAATAAACGCGAAGTCCTCAAACAAAGAGCCAACTGTCCAGGCTGCTCTAGGTGGCCTGATGAAACGGTATAAAAATGGGTAAGCTGCGAAAGTAAATCTCCATAACATATTTCCGTTCATTATGGCCGAGTTTCGAGCGTTAATCTGGCTCGCCTCGCCCCGCACTCGGCGAAAAGGGCCGGGGGTGAGGGGCTTCTGAACGCCGAATTTTATTATGATTTCACCGATTTTCCCCCCTCATGCCCAGCCCTTCTCTCCCGGATTGCCTGGTAGAGGGGGAAGGGGGCCGGAATTAACTTGGCAAGTGACCATGAAATTCCACCTCCTTAACACCGTTTCGTCAGGCCAGCTCTAGGGGGCGGTAAGCGTCCCAAAAATCAGCCATGGCGGCCAGGGACTTCCCATCTTCCCACTGCGCATGCGTTTTTTTGAGAAAAGTCAAAAAATCGCGGTTCGTCCTATTACAATGCGCGACTCACAGAACCAGCAATGTTGCTGTGGGTACCTCATCCGATTTCGCATCTTGATGGCATGACAGACGTGAGCAGAACCACTATTTCCCCTGCGGGCATTACTTCTCCTTTGGTAACCACCAGCCCTGGAGGTGGCCAAACGAGGGGCGTAGGCGAGAATCCGTGGATTCCGACAAAGACACCTCTTGGCGTGGTTTCAACCGATGCGATTGAGCTTTTAACACCGTTCGTTCCGTCGCGAGACGAGCCCGTTTCTCGAAAACGCCTGAGATCACGGCAAGGCCAGCGACGATGGATCAGCCGAGGCGGTGCAGAACGGACGGTTGTGACCGCAATGTCGTTGATGTTTTTTGATTTATTGGCGCTAACATGCTGTTTTGCCAGCGTCAGCCTGATCGGGGCGACTGCTGTGGCTACGTTACCCTCACAATTGTTGACTTCCCAGCTTTTTTTTGCCTCCGTCTCCTATCTCGCGATCGGTTACTTGCTCGGCTTGTTTCCAGCCACCGCAATCGGTCCTATTTTCGAACTTCGTCAACTTGTCATGGCTTCATCGCTCAGCTTCGCGCTAACGATGATTTTCGCATTGCTCGCGTTTCCATTGTCGCTTTCGGTGGCGTTGATCGGGATTTGTGCCTGTTTAGCTGGGATTGTGGTATTGCCGCTTACAAGGGCGCTAAGTCGCCACTACCTGTCTCGCTACTCATGGTGGGGCGAGAGGGTTGTAGTGATCGGCTCTGGCGTTCAAGGACAGGCGATCTACAAATTTTACCGCAGGGCTGTCCAGCGTGGCCTGCGACCAGTTGGGATTGTCGATCGTGCCCGCACTCTGGACGATGCGGCACAGGTCGATTCACTTGGACTGTTCAATGGTGGTGCTGGGGATCCTTATCTCGGCCCCGTTTCGCACCTCTCACGTCTTGCGAGGCGACACTCAGTCCGTTGGGGAATCATCGCTCCTGGTGGTTGTGATGGGATGGACACGTTGGAAGTTCTGAACTTTAGCGGCTCATTGCCAAACCTCATTATTCTTCCATCGGAATTTTCGCTGCCGAGCCTGTGGGCGAGTCCTCGTGAATGCGCTGGCGTGATGGGCATTCATGTCCAAGACCACTTGCGCAACCCGCTTAAAAAACTCTGCAAACGCGTCTTCGATATTGTCGGAGCTTCGATAGGACTTTTGCTTTCTGTACCTTTGTTCGTCATTGCTGCTGTCTGGATTAAACTGAAGTCACCTGGCCCTATCATCTACGGTCACAGTCGAGTCGGAATGGATAGCAAGGCTTTCAAAGTTTGGAAATTCCGCACGATGGTTCCTAACGCTGATAGCGTCCTTGAAGAACACCTGTCACGGGATCCTGAGATGCGGCAAGCGTGGTTCGAAGACCAAAAGCTTCGCAATGATCCGCGAGTGATCCAAGGTATCGGAAACTTCTTGCGAAAGTCTAGCCTCGACGAGATTCCGCAACTTTGGAACGTTCTCAAAGGCGATATGAGTCTCGTCGGGCCACGGCCGATCGTGACTAAGGAAATTGGACGCTATCAAGAAATGATTTCCTTGTATCTGCGCGTGCGGCCTGGTCTGACTGGTCTATGGCAAATCTCTGGACGAAACAACACCAGCTACGAACAGAGAGTACGCTTGGACAGTTATTATATCTGCAATTGGTCAATCTGGCTTGATATTTACATTATTCTCCGAACAATTCGAACTGTTCTTAGACAAGAGGGTGCATACTAGGCTCTGTTTGAAAGCACTCCAGGGCACATGCTTTATAGGAAGCGTGGTTCTCGAAATTCTGGATACCAGTTTCCGCACGTTGTTAGGCGACCGATGCAATCAGTAGTGTCCAAAATTTCATATCGTCCTTCGCAAGAGGCCAGGACGGGCTACGAGGCATTCCTTCAACGCATTATTGAAACCCGTGGAGTTCGAACGGTTTGCGATATTGGTGGTGGTGCCAACCCTGCGCTGCCGATCGAGTATATTCGTGAACACAATCTCGAATACACGGTTCTTGATATTTCCGAAAGCGAGCTTCAAAAAGCTCCCGCGGAATACCATAAAATTGCTGCCGATATTGCATCGCCTTCGTTTTCGCCGGGTGACGGAAAATTTGACTTGGTTTTTAGCAAGATGCTGGCCGAGCACATCAACAATGCCCCCCAGTTTCATGCCAACATCGCTAAAATGCTTGCCCCGAATGGCGTCGCCGTCCACTTCTTCCCGACGCTCTATGCGCTCCCATTTGTCGCTAACTGGCTTATACCGGAATTTGTTTCCGATCGACTGTTGAACATCTTCGCGCCGCGTGATCGATACCAGCATGACAAGTTTCCTGCCTACTACCAGTGGTGTCGGGGACCTTCGAGTCGACAGTTCGAACGCTTCCGAAGCGTGGGCCTCGATGTTTTGGAATACATCGGTTTCTTTGGACATCCTGGATACTACCGACGAATTCCAGGGGTGCTGCAACTGCATCGCCTGCTGACGCGTTTTTTGATTGCCTGCCCGAATCCTCACATGACAAGCTTTGCTTTTATCGTGCTGACACCATTGAAGGACGTACCAAATTGTGTTCCTCTGCGGGATCCCGATGGGATTCTACTGGCGGATGGCTGATGCTCCAAGTCCTAACCGTTAGAGACGGTGACCGGCAGAACAGTGCGTTGTCAAGTTGGAAACAGGGGCTGGCAGGAAGGTACGCATATGGGAGACTCGCGAAATGCAAACGGAATCCGTCGTTTAGTTAACATCCAGCTAACTTAAGATTCCGGAGAGAAAATGTCGTTATCCGGTATGTCGTTCCATGTGTGACTGGCGAATAAAGGACGCTGATCTTTTATATAAAAACCGCCGTTTAGCCGTCCAAGTTATTGTGATTTTAAGGGCGGCTTCGATAGTCAAACAGAAATTAGAAATCATCACCAAAAAAATCAAATCCGCCTATTTAACGATCACTCTACGACAAGGTTACAATACGAACGAAAAGCAACACTACAAAGTTACGCAGGCATAAAGCCACGGCCTCTTGTCTTCTTAATTACTACTTGTTATGATATTGATTCTCAAATCGGCTTCCAATTTGAGCTGGGTTTTTGCTGCTGTGATGACTGCTGTCTTCAGACTGAACTCTAGGACACTCGGGCAACACAAAGTGTTGTAATGATAATTCTCAAATTGGCGGATCGAGATGAACGCGTTTCTACTGTGTCTAGTATCAATATTCTTCGTCTATCTACTTGCACAGCGTGACTTGCTAAATCCGGCGACGGTGTTCGCAGGATTTGCGTTCCTGAACGCCAGTGTATTCTACGTGTGCGGAATACTTGGATACGGCCCTTCTCGTGCTCAGGATTGGTGGCAATTCAGCGAAGACTTCGCTCCAGTGGCGCCACAGGTCCTTGCATTTTATGCTGGCCAGTGTTTAATTGCGATCATCGCGTTTAGGATTGCGAAAATAGACAAGAAAGCCACGACGTTGAACTCCGAATTCTTTGGCAAAGTAAATCGGCAGCAGCTTCTAAGTCGTTTGGACCGCGTTTTGCGGTCAGGGCACGGTTCGCTTTGTTCACTCGGGTTTCTATTCGCCCTGTCGGTACTGTTTATTGCGCATTTGGCGGAAGTTTCTCCGGGTACGATCTGGGAGTACACCGGCTATCTCTCAATCAAGACATCTGAGGGGGCGGGGATTACGAACCCTGCGCTCGGCGTGCTGCACAAAATGGTTCCCTATATTGGAATTGTATTGGGGATGTTTCTCGCATATACATGGAGTAGGCGACTCTTTATTTTATTTTTTTTTGCATTGTTGCCTTCACTATATGCGTTCCTGTTTACCCTTTGTCTTGCGTCTCGAATCGCTGTTGCTATCTTGGGTATCTCCGGCGTGGCGTTGCTCGTCGCGGGAAGAAGCAATCGAGTCATAGGGCTGTGTTTTCTATTGCTTGCACTGTGGACGTACCAAGGCGTGATATTGACGCGTTCCCTTTCCGGCAAGGACGGCACATTTGGCTTGGGTGCTATCCGTTCGGCAATGCTTAGTAAGGAGGTGCTTAACCCAGAGGGGCTGTCATTTATGTTGTTCAACGTGTTTGATGGTGGGTGCAATCTTGGTCATGCGATGCTGCGTGCTCCTATGTACTATCCGCTGGCCTATAAGATCAAGTCGTTTAATCCCGGGCCGTCTTATTGGGACGACTATGACGCGGTCAGGTTGTCTGCTGCACATAAAATTTTGTGGAATTGTCCATATAGCGCTTACGCAGAGGTCTTCCTTTTCGGAGCTGGCTGGTTTTTCGGTTTTCTCGCGTTTATGACAGCCGTCCTGATCAACTTGTGTCGGTTCTGGGAGAGGTCTCGTGGGATTGTCGGCGTCATGGTATTGGGTGTTTCTTACTTGAGCTTTGTCGCTCTGCATCTCTATCCTATTCGTCATTCGTTTCGGTTTCTTTTGGTAACGTGTATTGTCACGCTTTTATATCCGCTATTCATTTCTCGCGACCGTAGCATTTTGGTTCATGATGGTTAGTAGGCTATAGTAAAACGGAAACGAAAGTGACCCGACTTGCAGACTGCTTTTTAGGGTGTTTTTGATGACATTTCGGCAGGTTGCAAATTTGAAGTCGTCTCTAAATACGGTTTCTGCACAGAAGTTGTCTACGGTACCGATGAGTGCTCCCGGAAGTACCGCGTTGATGACGCGACCCGCAGGGACCCTAGTTTGTCGCGTTTTTCTGGTTGTGCAGCGAGTTAGGTCGCACTCAATACAGGCTGGCCGATGCCATGGAGGTCATCGCAGATTGACCTCGGACCCGACTCGGATGACGGTACGGTCAGAGTGATGGAGCAATATTGCGTTCGCGAGGCGGCGCGAGATTCGGCAGGAGGAATATGTTGGCAGACGCAGCCTGTCTGATGCTGGTAAAGATAAAAAACTAGAGTTAATGCTATGCGCGAATCTCCTGAATTGCTGGAACGATCGAGGTTTCGTCGGAGATTTCTCACCGCAGGCGTTTGGGCGTTCGTGGGGAAGGCGTTATCAGTATTTGGTGCGTTCTTGGTGTTTCTGATCGTGTCCGGAACTCTCTGCGATGAAGATACGAGTGCGTTTGTCTACTGTGAGAGCGCTGCTGTAATCGGCACAATCTTTGCAACCGCTGGACTTCACACGGTAATTGTTCGTGTTTTGCGGAGTTGGAAGAATGGAGATTATCATGACAGCTTATTCGCGTTTGGGTTAAGGATTGTTGGCGTTTACTTTGGGGCGTTTGGCGTGGTCGCAGTGGTCGCAGTGGTGATCTGTTCGTCACTAGATGCGGCGCGGATTCTTCCGGTTAGTGAATACTTGGGAATTGTCTTGTGCTGGATATTCTTAATGGGCGCCAACCAGATTGTGTCTGAATTTCTGCGGGGGTTCGAGAACTTTCGTGACGCCGCAACAATGGGGGGGCAGACACCAGGGGCTTTAACGCTGGCAATTCTGCTGAGCGTGCTGATTGCATGCCGAATGGCGGCGATCATGAGCTTGTCGTTGGTTTTTTCGATCCAGATTCTTGCGATGACCGCGACTCTGTTTTGGGGTCTCTTTCGATTGTCGCGAACCGCAGCTGTACAGCGAATGGTGGAGATAAAGACCCTGCCAGGGTCGAACAATCGGACTGGGTTTCGGGATATCATTTCCGAGGGACTTCCAAATCTCGGTTCTCAGGTTTCCACACTTGGGGTTTCCCACCTCGAAATTCTCATGATCGGCCAGATATGCAGCGGCCCCAATGTTGCGATATACGCAGGAATGAAACGCCTAGTTCAGTTAACAAGTGCGCCGCTTCTAATGGTCAATGTTACATTGCCAACGTTCATTGCCGATTTGGTCACCCAACGAAAGCTCGCCAAGCTGGAAGCGATCCTCCGCGGCTCAGCGACACTCTGCCTTCTTCCCTTACTCTTCGTTTCCTCGATATTTATTTTCGCACCTGTTGCCACCATTTCTCTGATTTTTCCGCATGAATACATAAGTGGAGCGAAAACGCTTCAACTTCTCTCTCTGGGAAACATTGCCTCCGTTGCGACTGGCAGCTGCGGACTACTGCTCGTCATGACTGGGCGACCGAGACACGCGATGCTAATTGGCATTATTGCTGCGATTGTGTTTATTGTCACCGCTATACCTTTGACGTCCGAGTATGGAATCACCGGAATGTCCGTTGCCGTAGCCGGCGTTACTGCCTTTCGCAACGTCGTTTGCATGCTTCTTGCAAAGCGATCTGTCGGAATTTGGACGGCTGCCTCGTTATCACCAAAAACGTTTCGCAGTTTAAGTTCGGTGTTTCGCAGATTTAACGTTAAAGATGATGGCCAGTAGCATGTTGCGGATTTCCTTCGCAGGATCGAATGCAGGTTGATTGTAGTCTGCCGTACGTTGTGTATAATGTTCATCGCAAGAATGGAGAATTAGGATTTGCAAAAAACGTGTATATCCGGTATTTGAGTTAGAGGCATGTCCTCACAGGTGTGTGCGATTCTTTTACTGACTTAGTTATAAAATATGCGTTTACAATATTCGACTTTATTTCTTTAAACAGGCGATTCCTCGTAGAGAGACACGATAGGGGTCAGACCACGTGCAGGTCTGTAAAGGCAGTTGATTATGAAGTTTTCGTTTCCTTCCCGTGCAAGACGGCAAGTCGTCGCCTGGTTTCGTGGCAGGCCGTGGATTTATGTGCCATTGCGATGCTCAATGGCGAAGGACGCAGACGGTGTCTACCGCGCCTTGAGCCCTAAAACAGATATCGTCATTGATGCGTTCCCTCGCTCCGGGAACTCTTTTGCTACAGTCGCATTCCAAACAGCGCAGGCGAAAAAAGTTGCCGTCGCACATCACTTTCATGCGGCCGCAACCATTTTGTACGCGGCGAAGCGATCCATACCAGCCCTCACATTCATTCGAAATCCGGACGATGCCTGCGTGTCGTTCGCGCTCTTTCGTCGGACTACGGACCTGAGATCAGTGTTTCAGGAGTATTTGTCGTTCTACGAACTGATTCTCCCAGTGCGAAAGAAGCTGGTTGTCGCGCGATTTGAAACCGTGATTCGTGATTTCGGTGAAGTCGTCCATAAACTGAACGAAGTTTACGGTACAGACTTCACTCCATTTCTTCATACGCCCGAAAACGCGGCTAGCATCGAAGCGATCCTCGCAAAACGAACAACTCGAAAGTTCGGCGCTGATGGACTTGCGCAGGGGCATGGCGAAACTCCGAACGCCGCCAAAAATGCGCTCAAGGCTGAGATTGCAACGATCCTGCAGGATGATTCCATTCGGGAAGTGCGACAAAAAGCACAAGCCGTCTACCGAATTTTTGCGGATGGCTCCGATGTGTAAATTCCCATTCACGAACTTGTTTCGGACAGAACTGAACCGATTCGATTGCCACCGTAAACCTGTTGAAGGCGTCAGACGATGAGAAGACCAAACTTCTTTCTTATCGGTGCGCCGAAGTGCGGCACGTCCGCCATGGCACATTATCTGGGCGAGCATCCTGAGATCTTGTTCAGCGCCCCCAAGGAGCCCTATTACTGGGCCGACGATTTTCCCGGTATCCAGAGGCGATTCGGCGTCTGTACGCTCAGCAAGTACGAGCAATTGTTTCAGGATGTTCCATCGAAAGTCGTCGCAGCGGGTGAGGGCTCAACGATCTATCTGGCGTCATCATGTGCCGTCGAGAGAATCCTGCAGTATCAGCCCGACGCAAAGTTTATCGCCATGCTGCGGAATCCCGTCGAGCTCGCTTCATCTCTTCATCTGCAGCAGATTTCTCAGTTGAATGAAGACGTACATTCGTTCAGAACTGCGTGGCATTTACAGCACGAACGAAGTCGCAATTCACAGCTGCCTCGAGACTGCTTCGAACCGCGATTGCTGCAGTATCGCCAAATTGCGACCCTTGGATTTCAAGTGGACGAGTTATTGCGGAAGGTATCAAGGGATCGAGTCCATTTCATCTTCTACGACGATTTTCAGAAGAACGTGTTCGAGTCCTATCGCGATACGCTTCGGTTTTTGGAGGTGAGCGGCGACAACCGTACTGAGTTTCCTCGCATCAATGAGGGAAAGCTGCCACGATTCAAATGGCTTTCCGGAATCCTCAACGGGCGAACAGGCACGAAGGTATCGCGATTTCTGAAACGAAATCTGAAAGGCCCTGTGCGAACCTTCGCCGACGGAACCAAGAGATTACTCACGACGAAACGACATTCTCGTGAGGCACTGTCGGCTGAGCTGCGAAAGCAAATGCAGCAGGAATTCCAGCAGGATATTCAACTGCTTTCGGATCGCACTGGGCGGGACCTTACACACTGGTTAATTTAGCTACGGGACACTCGCTTCAATGTTTTTCGAATCAAACAGTTTAGAACAACCCAGCTTGACGTGTCGCCTAGGGACGTGCGAACACAAACTCAGGAGCGAAACAAATTGAACACGTCTCTTCTAAAACTTCGCCTTTCAAAACTTGCAGCGTCTGTGACGCGACCAGGTTGTTGGCGAGCATTGGCTCACGGGGTTGCGCCCTCAATTGAGCATCTTCCTGTACTGAAAAATCTGACCGTTGATGGCATCATTGATGTGGGCGCAAATCGCGGACAGTTTTCACTGACCTGCAGAATCGCGATGCCGAACATTCCTGTTCTGGCATTCGAACCAATCCCCAGTGAGGCAAAGATCTATACCTCCATTCACCGAAAGATACAGGGGGTCGAGTTGTTTCAATACGCCCTGGGTGAGACTTTCGCCGAAGCAGAGTTTCATTTAAGCAACAGCCTGGACAGCTCATCGCTGCTGCCAATCGGAAAACGGCAGCGAGACTTGTTTCCCGAAACTGCCGAGTCTGGAACCATTAAAGTTGACGTAAAGACTCTTGATCATTTTCTGCCAAAGATGAGCGGAAGGTCAGAACAGCTTTTGAAAATCGACGTCCAGGGTTTTGAACTGGGTGTTTTGAAAGGAGCAATTAAAACTCTAACGACGTGCAGGCACGTTTACGCAGAATGTTCCGAAGTCCAGCTTTATGAAGGTCAGGCTTTGCGGCCCGCCGTGGCCGAGTTTCTCGCCGGGTTTGGTTTTCAGGAGTCTGGTTCATTCAATCAGCAGTATGATGGCAACGAATTGATTCAGGCGGATTACCTTTTCTCCAGAGCATAGATTTTCGGCGAACACCTGGGTCGATGATATTCGGTGTTTCCTTACCAGACCGCATCTTTCGAATCAGCAACTGCAGGTCATCCTGCGATACAGTCATGAAGTCGGCGTACTATGTCAACCGCTCCTCCCATTTTCGTCCTTGGCCGCTTCCCGCCACCATATGACGGTCAGAGCGTAATGACAGAACAGACCGCGAAGATTCTCGAGACCGGCTGGAACGTTGTACGAATCAACTCGTCGTTTCAGGGAAACTCCCACGTCGAAATCTTCGGGCAATGGAATATCGCAAAGTTTCTGCATTACCCACGTGTAACTCTTCGATCTCGAAAGTTACTGCGTCGGTTTCCAGATGCTCCGGTGGTCTGGCCTTCGATCTCGCCAACACCAATCGGGCACTTTCGCGACCTAGTGGCAGTGCTACTCGCCTTCCGAAAGACGCATAATGTATACGCCGCCATTCACTGGGGAGACTTCGACCGGCTCTTTCGATCACGTCTGACAAGGTACACAGCTCGCCTGCTCGTGCGACGAGTTCGTGGATTCGTGTTTCTTGACGGACTTGCGGAGAAATGCGCGGATTGGATACCGCCCGAAAAACGATTCACCATTCCAAACACGATTGATGAAGCGACACGCTGCACCGACGAAGAGGTGATCGAAAAACAATCTAACCGTATGCGAAGAGAATCGCTCAACGTGCTCTACCTGAGCAACATGATTCCTTCCAAGGGGTATCTGGATGTTCTGGCGGCGATGAACATTTTGCACACTCAGGGTTTGCGGTTCCACGCAAGCTTCGTCGGGCGATGGCAAAGTGAACAAGACCAACAGTCGTTTATGAAACAGATTTCCGACCTGCGGCTTGACGATTGTGTCACAGTTCATGGAGGAATCTCTGACAGGCCCGTGCTTAAACGGATGTATCTAGACGCGGACGCATTCGTGTTGCCAACGTACTATCCCGCAGAGGCACAGCCGCTATCGATTCTTGAAGCGATCAATTCGGGGACCCCGGTCGTCACAACGCGACATGCTGGCATCCCAAGTATGCTGCGAGAATCAGCAAACGAAGGCCTGTTTGTTGAGCCACGAAATCCTCAGGAGATTGCCGAGTCTTTGCGGCAAATCAACGACGTCAACCGCTGGCGCAAATATTCGGACGCAGCGATTCAGCGCTTCAGGAGCCACTTTAGTCCAGAAGCGGTCCGTGAGAAGTGGATGTGGATGCTCGCGCAGCAGTGATGGTCATGGCAGAAAAAAAGAGTAGCAGAGTATTCCGGGGTTCGATG
>Ga0335394_10002539_pt1 | contig 20560 bp, 15 predicted proteins | sample MAT03_FD_205741 | JGI IMG/M metagenome (GOLD analysis project Ga0335394, IMG submission 205741) | Freshwater microbial communities from Lake Fryxell liftoff mats and glacier meltwater in Antarctica - MAT-03 (spades assembly) (version 2) ...
TGGGAATCGGCGGCCTGCCGCGCGGTCGGGTGGTCGAGATCTACGGGCCGGAATCCTCCGGCAAGACCACCCTGACCCTGCAGGTGATCGCCGAGATGCAGAAAATCGGCGGCACTGCGGCTTTCATCGACGCCGAGCATGCGCTTGACCCGAATTACGCGGCGAAGCTGGGCGTCAACATCTCCGATTTGCTGATTTCGCAGCCCGATACCGGTGAGCAGGCGCTGGAAATCGCCGACATGTTGGTGCGCTCGGGTTCGGTCGACATCGTTGTCATCGATTCGGTCGCGGCTCTTACGCCCAAGGCCGAGATCGAGGGCGAGATGGGCGACCAGTTGCCGGGCCTGCAGGCACGCCTGATGAGCCAGGCGTTGCGCAAGCTCACCGGCAACATCAAGCGCACCAACACCCTGGTAATTTTCATCAACCAGATTCGCATGAAGATCGGTGTGATGTTCGGCAATCCCGAGACCACCACGGGTGGCAATGCGCTCAAGTTTTACGCCTCCGTGCGCCTGGATATCCGCCGCACCGGTTCGATCAAGGACGGCGAGGAAGTGATCGGCAATGAAACCCGCGTCAAGGTGGTCAAGAACAAGGTGGCGCCACCGTTCCGCGAGGCGCATTTCGACATTCTTTACGGCACCGGCATTTCGCGCGAGGGCGAGATCATCGAACTGGGTGTCGAACACAAGATCGTCGACAAGTCCGGTGCCTGGTACAGCTACAAGGGTGATCGCATCGGCCAGGGCAAGGACAACACGCGCAACTGGCTGCGCGAAAACCCGGCGGTGGCGCATGAAATCGAGGCGCGGGTACGCGAGGCCGTGGGGGTCAAGGGCGGCCCGGCCAGCCAAGCGGCCGCGGCCTGAGGCGCGCGCATGTTCGGCACCCGTCGTATCACAAGGGCGACGGGCGGCGTTGCCGGGAGCGAGTCGGCATCGCCCCAGGTCTTGCGCGCACGCGCGATCGGCTGGCTGGCCAGGCGCGACCATAGTCGCGCGGAGTTGCGCCGGAAGTTGGCGCGTTTACGTGCGTCGGCTGCCGATATCGAAGCTCTGCTCGATGCGCTGGAAGCGGAGAGCCTGTTGTCGGATCAGCGCTTCGCCGCCGGTGTGGCACGGGTGCGCGGCGCGCGCTTCGGCAGCCAGCGCGTAGCCAACGAATTGCGGCAAAAAGGTGTCGGTGCGGAGGTGGCGGGACTGGTCGCCGGGCTCAAGGCCGGTGACTTCGAACTTGCGCATTCGGTATGGGAGCGCAAGTTCGGCGCGGCGCCGGCAAACGCCGCCGAACGTGCGCGCCAGATGCGGTTTTTGCAGGCGCGCGGTTTTCCCGGCGACGTGATTCGCAAAGTGGTGCCGCCGGCCGGCGCCGACGCCGACGATCAATAGGGCCAACACAATAGGGCCGACGCCCGGGCAGTGCTGCGGGCTGTGCTATCATTTCTGGCTTGATTTTCGAGCTGCGTATGCTTGCGTGAGCGGATGTTTCGCACCGCGTCGGGCGTCTAGCATCCCGCCATCGAATGATGCTACCGAACGCCGCCGTCGAATGCCGCCACAGGGGTGGGCCGCGGACGGCTGAGTCCGCACCCATGCCAATCGGCGTCCCGGCTCCGTTTGGGTTTCCCGGCACAAACATCCGCCGCCGGTGTCGACGGCCATCGCACAATATCAGCGATATCGGGCGAAGTCGACCAATGCCGTTCACCGGCAACCACAATGCCATTTGCGCGAGCGTTGCGCAGCGGGCATCAATGCTGTTTCAAGCCGCTGCCGTCGCGGCAAGCGGCCTGGTTTAAGCGATGGTATTTTCCGCCAGGGCGCCTCAAGCTCGCTTCGGCACAGCGAGCCGTGCGGCGCGAATGGTTCGTAGCGAAGCTTGGTTGGGAGTTTTCGGGGTAGCCCGGGTGAAAAGGGGACGACGTTGAAGATCCACGAGTATCAAGGCAAGGAAATTCTGCGCAAATTCGGGGTGCCGACGCCACGCGGCATTGCGTGTTTTTCGGTCGATGAGGCAGTCGCCGCCGCCGAGAAGTTGGGTGGTCCGGTGTGGGTGGTGAAAGCGCAGATCCATGCGGGTGGGCGCGGCAAGGGCGGCGGCGTCAAGGTTGCCAAATCGATTGCCGAGGTGCGCGAAAAAGCCGGGCAGATCCTCGGCATGCAGCTCAAGACGCATCAAACCGGGCCCGCCGGACAGAAAGTCAATCGCCTGCTGGTTGAAGACGGTGCCGACATCAAGAAGGAATACTACGTCGCCGCACTGACCGATCGTGCCTCGCAAAAGGTGGCGATCATGGCGTCGAGCGAGGGCGGGATGGATATCGAGGAGGTCGCGCATTCGACTCCGGAGAAAATCCTCAAGGAATTCATCGACCCCGCAAGCGGTGTGACCGAGGCCCAGGCGGAGCGACTCGCGCGTGGCATCGGCGTCCCTGAGGCTTCGATTGCGCAGGCGAAAGAAGTGTTTCGCAAGCTCTACGCCTGCTATATGGAGACCGATGCATCGTTGGCCGAGATCAATCCGATGATCCTCGAGGGCAACGGCAACATCAAGGCGCTGGACGCCAAGTTCAATTTCGATGCCAACGCGCTTTTTCGCCATCCCGAGATCGTCGCCTATCGCGACCTGGATGAGGAAGATCCTGCCGAGATCGAGGCGTCGAAGTTCGATTTGGCCTACATCCAGCTCGACGGCAACATCGGCTGCCTGGTCAATGGCGCCGGCCTGGCGATGGCGACCATGGACACCATCAAGCTGTTCGGCGGCGAACCGGCCAACTTCCTCGATGTGGGCGGCGGTGCCACGGCCGAGAAGGTGACCGAAGCCTTCAAGATCATGCTCACCACGCCGGGACTCAAGGCGATTCTGGTGAATATCTTCGGCGGCATCATGCGCTGCGACACCATCGCTGCCGGTGTGATCACGGCCTGCAAGGCGGTGAGCCTGGCGGTGCCTCTGGTGGTGCGCATGAAGGGCACGAACGAGGAATTGGGCAAGCAGATGCTGACCGACTCCGGCCTGCCCATCATCAGCGCGGACACCATGGCGGAAGCGGCGCAAAAGGTCGTAGCCGCGGCAAAGTAACCGGGTCGGGCTACCGCCTGGAGCGGAGCGCCCGACATCACGGAGTCCACAGGCATAGAGGGAAGCATGAGCATACTGATCAACCAGAACACGCGAGTCATGACGCAGGGCATTACTGGAAAAACCGGCCAGTTCCACACGAAAATGTGCAAGGAATACGCCAATGGGGCCAAATGCTTCGTCGCCGGGGTCAATCCCAGGAAGTCCGGTGAAAGCTTCGAAGGCATTCCGATCTATGCCAGTGTCAAGGATGCGAAAGCACAGTCTGGAGCGTTGGTGTCGGTGATTTACGTGCCGCCGGCAGGCGCGGCGGCGGCGATCTGGGAGGCGGTCGAGGCCGATCTCGATCTGGTCATCTGCATTACCGAGGGCATTCCGGTGCGCGACATGCTTGAGGTGCGCAACCGCATGAAGGCCGAAAACCGCCGCGCACTTCTGCTGGGGCCGAACTGCCCAGGCCTGATCACGCCGGAGGAAATCAAGATTGGCATCATGCCCGGCCACATTCATCGCAAGGGCCGTATTGGCGTGGTCTCGCGTTCCGGTACGCTTACCTATGAGGCGGTGGCGCAGTTGACCGAGATCGGTCTGGGCCAATCGTCGGCGGTCGGCATCGGCGGGGATCCGATCAACGGCCTCAAGCACATCGACGTGATGCGCCTGTTCAACGATGATCCGGATACCGATGCGGTGGTCATGATCGGCGAAATCGGTGGGCCGGACGAAGTCAATGCCTCGCGCTGGATTCGCGACAATATGAAGAAACCGGTGGTCGGTTTCATCGCGGGCGTGACGGCGCCCGCAGGCAAGCGCATGGGCCATGCGGGCGCGCTGATTTCAGGGGGCGAGGACACCGCGCAGGCCAAGCTCGCGGTGATGGAAGAGTGTGGCATCAAGACCACAAAAAACCCGTCGGAAATGGCGAAGCTGCTCAAGGCGATGCTTTAGCACGCAGCGGGTCGGCCGATTCGCAGTCAACACGAGGAGGAAAAACGCATGGGTTTCGACACCCCGGAATTCTGGCTGGCCTTGGGCCAGATCATCTGGATCAACATCATCCTTTCCGGCGACAACGCCGTGGTGATCGCCCTGGCTGCGCGCTCGCTGCCGCCCAAGCAACAGAGAATGGCGATCATATGGGGCTCTGGCGCAGCCGTGGTGCTGCGCATCGTTCTCACCTTCGTGGCAGCTTACCTGCTCAAGTTGCCCTATCTGCAAATCATTGGCGGCTTGCTGCTGTTGTGGATCGGCTTCCAGTTGCTCAGTGGCGAAGAGGGGGAAGAGGAAGGCGAGGCCAAGGCATACGGCAGCCTGTCGGCGGCGGTACGCACGATTTTGATCGCTGATCTGGTGATGAGCCTGGACAACGTGATCGCGGTGGCCCTGGCTGCCAAGGGGAACTTCACGCTTTTGGTTCTGGGTCTGGCGATCAGCATTCCATTGGTGGTTTTTGGCAGCACTCTGATGATCAAGCTGATGGAGCGCTTCCCGGTGATCATCACTCTCGGCGCGGCATTGATTGGCTGGGTTGCCGGAGACGCGATTTCCCATGATGTGGCCTTGAAGTCGGTGTTCGAGAACAACCCCTATCTGGCGTATGGCCTGAAAGCCGGCTGCGCGGTGTTTGTCGTTGTGGTTGGCAAATGGCTGGCGGCCAAAGCCTCGAACAAGGGCCACGCAGCGAAAGCCCTCTAGCAGCCTGTCGGTCGGGAAGGTCGCGCCTGCACGATGTTGAACCGAAAAGGCACTTCGTTCGGGAATCCAAATTCCAGGGAAGTGTTCGGCGTTTTCCCGACACCGAGGCGATTCGACCGGCTTCGCAACAGGGGGGGCGGGGCCGGGCCACGCGCGGTGGCGGGTTTGTCAATCTGTGGTTGATGCAAAAGTTGACCATCTTGATATAGAACAGCAAGAATGCGTATCATCATGCTGTTTATCTTGCAATATTTGATGTTCTGAGAGGCTTTTGGCGTAGAATCGCCAGGACATTTTGCCGCTGTTGGCTGCAAGGTTTCGGGAATGCAGGCCGGTTGCCGATAATGCGCCGCGTTGGCTCGCACAAGGGCTAGTGGCGGAATTGCGCCGAGCTTAATAAGAGCACACGTGGCGACAGGGGGTTCGAATGGCCAAGCTCAAAGGTGGTTTTTGGAAAACCGATTGGTTTTTCGGGTTGGTTATTGCTCTCGTCTTTTTCATCGCTGCGTATCCCTATGGCAGCGAACTACTGCGCAGCCTCGAGCGCAAGGCGTACGACTGGGGGGTTGCGGCCTCCAGCAAATCTCCGAACGACAAGATTGCAGTGATTGCGATCGATAACGAGAGCATCAAGAACATCGGTCGCTGGCCCTGGAGCCGCGAGGTGCACGCCAAAATGACTGATATCCTGGTCGGCGCGAAGGCCCGGGTTATTGGCAACAGCGTTCAGTTTTTCGAACCCCAGCAGGATCCGGGCTTGGTTTATATCAATAAACTGCTGGCTGCGTACAACAAGGTGGTTGCGCAAGCGAGCCCGGGTGGTGCTGCAACGCCCGCTGCGGACGCCGGGCCGGCGTTCGCCGATTTCGAGCAGTTTGGCATCTTGCTCAAGGAAGCCGACGCGGCGCTCAACGCGGATCGCGCGCTCGCCCGCAGTTTCGCCGCAGCCAAGAACGTCCTGTTGTCTACTGATTTGACCGTCGGCGAGCCGCGCGGCAAGCCTGACAAAGATTTGCCGGCATACGTCACGCAGTTCACGCTGGTCGACAAAAAAGGCGCAGACATCATCCCCACCAATCAAATGCAATTTCCGATCGAGAGCCTGGGTTCGGTGGCAGCTGGCCTCGGGCATTTGACGCAGACGCAGGATCCCGATGGCGCGATTCGGACCGAGCCGTTGTTGTTGCAGTACTACGATCGCTATGTGCCGTCGTTTGCGCTGATGGTTGCCGCGAAGTCACTCAATCTCGGGGTTGACGATATCAAGGTCACGTGGGGCGAGCAGCTGCGTCTGGGCAAGCTGGCAATCACTACCGACAGCAGTTCCCGCATGTACACGTATTTCTACAAGGACCGTGGCGACAAGCGCGCTTTCCAGATCGATTCCTTCTATGACGTGATTTCTGGAAAGATCAACGCCGCCGAGCGCTATGCAGGCAAGATCGTGCTGATCGGCGCGACGGCCTCCGGCGTCGGCACCAGTTTTGTGACGCCAGTGTCCTCAGCGCTGACCCCGGTTGAGATCTCGGCGCACACCGTCTCTTCAATTCTTTCTGAGCATTTTTTCGTCACGCCTGCATGGGGCGTCTGGCTCGAGCTGCTGGTGTTCATCCTGGTCGCTGCGTACTTGATCGCGTTGCTGCCCAGACTCAAGGCGCGGCCTGCGGCATTGATCACCTTGGGCGTGCTGGTGGCCTTGGTGGCGACGCACTTTGCCTTGATGGTTTCCGCAGGCATGTGGATTCAATTGATGGTGCCCGCAACGCTGCTTCTGGTCGGGCACTTGCTGCTGACGACCAAGCACTACATCGTGACTGAAGCCGGAAAGCAGAAGTCGGATGTCGAATCGGCGGAGTCGAATCGCATGCTGGGGCTCGCATTCCAGGGTCAGGGCCAGCTGGACATGGCTTTCGACAAGTTTCGCAAGGTGCCGTTTGACGGCGCGGTCATGGACAACCTGTATAACCTGGCGCTGGATTTTGAGCGTAAACGGCAGTTCAACAAGGCGCAGGCTGTCTACGAGCACATGGCGACCTATGATCCGAAGTTCAAGGATCTCGAGCAGAAGATCGTACGCGCCAAGAACCTGTCGGAAACGGTGATCCTGGGCGGCGCATCTGGCCGATCCAATGCCAGCATTCTGGATGGTGCGGGCGCCGGCGAAAAACCCATGCTCGGCCGTTACCAGATCGAGAAGGAGCTTGGCAAAGGCGCAATGGGCGTGGTTTATCTTGGGCGTGACCCGAAGATCAGCCGCGTGGTGGCGATCAAGACCATGGCACTTTCTCAGGAGTTCGAAGCCGACGAACTCGATGAAGCCAAGGCACGCTTCTTCCGCGAGGCCGAGACCGCTGGCCGCCTCAACCATCCACATATCGTGACCATCTACGATGCGGGTGAAGAGCATGACTTGTGTTTCATTGCGATGGAACTGCTCAAGGGCAAGGATCTGGTGCCTTTCACCAAGCCGGAAACGCTGCTGCCGATTCCGCGTGTGGTTTCGATCGCGGCACGCGTGGCCGACGCGCTGGGCTATGCACACCGGCAAAACGTTGTTCATCGCGACATCAAGCCGGCCAACATCATGTACGACCCGGAACTGGATAATCCGAAGGTCACCGACTTCGGAATCGCCCGGGTTACCGATTCCTCCAAGACCAAGACCGGTATGGTGCTGGGCACACCGTCTTACATGTCGCCCGAGCAGTTGTCGGGCAAGAAGGTCGAGGGCGGCTCGGATCTGTTTTCGCTGGCTGTCAGTCTTTACCAGATGTTGTGTGGTCACCTGCCATTTGTCGGCGACTCCATGGCGCAATTGATGTTCAAGATCGCCAACGAGGAAGCGGCCGATATCCGCACCCTCAACCCCGAGGTTCCTGAAGGCCTGGCGGCAGTCTTGCGCAAGGCGATGGCCAAGGAGGCTGGTGAGCGCTTTCTGACCGGTGAAGAGTTCGCCGCCGCATTGCGGCCGTTCGGCGAGACGCCGGCGACTTCCACTGGCATGAACATTCCCGCTGCGGCGCAACGCCCTGCGACACAGCCCCTGGCGGTACCTGCGGCGGCGCCCGTGGCTGCACCAGCAATGCCGGCAGCGGCGGCTGCGCTGGCGACCAATCCGCACGCGGGCGAGACGATGGTGCTGCAGGCGCCAGTCGATGCCGACAAGACGGTCATCATCCAGGCGCCGACGTCGCCGCCTCCGGCCGCACCGGCTGCGGCACGCAAGCCGCCGCCCGACGTGGATATTTCCCTTTAAGGCATGGGCATGAATCTGTCAGATGCGATCGAGATCGTTGGCCATTCCGACCCCGGAATGGTACGGTCCCACAACGAGGACTCGATTGCCAATGATGCGCGAAACGGGCTGGCTATTCTTGCCGACGGCATGGGGGGGTACAACGCAGGTGAAGTTGCCAGTGGAATGGCGACGACTGTGCTGATGACCGAATTGCAGTCCGCCATCGCACAGCGCGCGCCATTCGAGTACGATGCAGACAGCGGCGCAGAGTTCCGCACTCACGCCGCACGCATGCTGCGTGACCAGATTGCGAAAGCGAACCATTCGATTTTCTCGGCAGCTCAATCGCAGCCGCAGTATTCCGGAATGGGCACCACGCTTGTGGTGGCGATTTTCTATGACAACAAGGTAAGCGTCGCACACATTGGGGATTCGCGGCTGTACCGTCAGCGTGGCAGCGAGTTTGTGCAAGTCACACGCGACCATTCCTTGTTGCAGGAACAGATCGACAGCGGCATGCTCACCGCAGAGGAAGCGAAGCATTCGCAGAACAAGAATCTCGTCACTCGCGCGCTGGGCATCGATCCGACCGTGGAAGCGGAGATTCACGATTATGAAACCAGGCCCGATGACATCTATCTGTTGTGCTCGGACGGCTTGTCAGACATGGTTGAGGACGAGGAAATCGGCCTGACACTGGAAACCCTTGGGGGCAATCTCAATTTGGCGGCGCAGCAGCTGGTGCAGATGGCCAATGACAATGGCGGGCGTGATAACGTGTCAGTGCTGTTGGTCAGAATTCGCAAGGAATATCCGGCTGCAAGGGGTTTGTTCGGCAGGTTTTTGGGGTGGTTCAAGTAAACTAGAGCGATTGCAAGTCGCTACGCATCAACAGCGAAAGAGAAAAAGGAACGGGCTATGGCGAAGCTAATTCTCAGCATGGACGGGCTGGTGCTCAAGGAAATTACCTTGACCAAAGAGCGCACCACCATCGGCCGCAAGCCGCACAACGACATTCAGATCGATAACCTCGCGGTCTCGGGTGAGCACGCTGTGATCGTCACGATTCTGAATGACTCGTTTCTGGAGGACCTCGGCTCCACCAACGGAACGCTGGTCAACGGGCAGCCGATCAAAAAGCACTTTCTGCAGCCCAACGACGTGATCGAGCTTGGCAAATACAAGCTCAAGTACATCAACGAAGCGCCCAAGGCTGCCGCTGCCGCAGACTTCGAAAAAACCATGGTGCTGCGGCCGGGCACCATGCCCAGGCCTGCGCCGGCCCCGGTTCAGACGTCCGCCGCGTCCGCTTCCATGGCGACTGCGGCGAATGCGGCGACTGCGGCGACTGCGGCGACTGCGGCGACTGCGGCGGCGCCCGCGCAAGCCCCCGCTCCGGCCGCACCCGCCAGGCAAGGCGCCATCCAGTTGCTTTCCGGGGCCAACGTCGGCAAGGAGTTGCTCCTGACCAAGGCCCTGACCACACTGGGAAAGCCTGGCGTTCAGGTGGCGGTCATTACGCGGCGACCGCAGGGCTACTTCATCACCCACGTTGAAGGTGCGAATTTTCCGGTGGTCAACGGCAAGACACTTGACGCCCAGGCACATCCCCTCAACGATCACGACGTGATCGAAATTGCGGGGACGAAGATGGAGTTCTTTTACAAGTAGACCCGCGTAGCCGTCGTCGGCCTGTGCCAGGGCACGGATGGCAGCGGGCGCAATGCCAGAATGGAGGCGGCAGTGAAACAGCACATCGTCCGCATCGGGCTCGGGCTCCTGGTCCTGTTGCTGTTTCTGGTCCACGCGGCCGAATTCTTCAACATTCGCATCATCAGCCAGCTCGACGCGATCATCTATGACGCACGTGCCAGGCTGACCATGCAGGGCACGCTGGACGAGCGCATCGTCATCGTCGACATTGACGAAAAGAGCCTGGGCAAGCTGGGTCGCTGGCCCTGGAGCCGTGACAAGATGGCGGCACTGGTCGACAAACTGTTCGATCAGTATGGCGTTGTGATGGTGGGTTTCGACGTCGTGTTCGCCGAGCCGGATGTCAGTTCGGGCATCCGCACGCTCGAGAGCCTGGGTCGCGACGGGGCTCTCAAGGACAACGAGCAATTCAAGGCGGAAATTGAAAAGCTGAGGCCTGCGCTCGACTACGATGCACGCTTTGCCAAGTCCCTTGCCGGCAAGCCTGTGGTTCTCGGCTATTACCTCTCCTCGGAGGAAGACGCGGAAAAAAGCGGTGTTTTGCCGCCGGCTGTGATGCCCGGCGGCACGTTCAAGGGGCGCACCATCGATTGGTTTCAGTGGAAAGGCTTCGGGGCCAATTTGGAGTTGTTCCAGAAATCGGCGCTGGGCTCCGGCTTGTTCAATCCGATTGTTGATCTTGATGGTGTGGTGCGGCGTGTGCCGATGCTGTCGGAGTACGAAGGGCAATACTACGAGTCATTGGCGCTGGCGATGTTTCGGGCGCTGCTGGGTTCGCCAAATATCGAGCCGGGATATCCGCCGGAACGATTTCTGTCGAAAAACTATCAGGGCCTGGAGTGGCTTGAACTGAAAGCCAACGCTGGTGGCGGGCTGCGCTCGTTCCGGATTCCGGTCGACAAGACTGTCAGTGCATTGGTACCGTATCGCGGCCGTGGCGGACCCAAGGGCAATTCGTTTCGCTACATTTCACTTGCCGATATCCATGAAGACAAGATCGCCAACGGAGAGCTGAAGGGCAAGATTGCCTTGTGGGGCACCACAGCACCTGGTTTGCTGGACTTGCGTTCGACTCCGGTCGGCGAGGCGTACCCTGGGGTCGAGATCCATGCCAATCTGCTGTCCGGCATGCTGTCGCAGAATTTCAAGGAGCGGCCGCCCTTTACCCTTGGCGCGGAAGTGCTGCTGCTGTCGATTGGCGGCATCACGCTGGCGCTGTTGCTGCCGTTTCTCTCACCGATGCGGGCCACGCTGGTGACCTTCGCCGGCATGGCCCTGATCATCGGGCTCAATACCTTCATCTATACGCAGATGAATCTGGTATTGCCGCTGGCGGCGTCACTTTTGATGATAGCGACGCTATTCATCTTGAACATGGCTTACGGATACTTTGTCGAATCGCGCAGCAAGCGGGAATTCACTGCACTGTTCGGCCAATACGTTCCGCCAGAGCTGGTCGACGAAATGGCGCGCGATCCGACCAAGTACAGCATGGAGCCCGCCGCAGCGGACTTGACGATACTGTTCTCCGACGTGCGCGGATTCACCACGATCTCCGAGAGTCTTTCTCCTGGCGATCTGGCGGCTTACATCAACGATTACCTGACTGGCATGTCGGCCACGATTTCGAAGAACCGGGGCACACTGGACAAGTACATCGGCGACGCGGTGATGGCGTTTTGGGGTGCACCGGTGCCGGATGCGGAGCATGCACGCCAAGGCGTGATCACGGCGCTCGAAATGCAGAAAGTTGCCCATGAGCTCAACGAGAAGTTCCGCGGCAAAGGCTGGCCGACCCTGAAAATCGGCATCGGAGTCAACTCCGGCAATGTCCGTGTCGGTGACATGGGTTCAAAAGTTCGCAAGGCGTATACGGTGATGGGTGACCCGGTGAATCTGGCTTCGCGATTGGAGGGGCGGACCAAGGAATACGGGGTCGGCATTCTGGTCGGCGAGGGTACCGAGAAGGTGGTCAAGGACGTGATATTCAAGGAGCTTGACAGAATTCGCGTCAAAGGGAAGAACGAGCCCGTGGCCGTTTATGAGCCGATTTGCCTTGATGCGGAAGCCGACAAGAAAATCAAGGACGAACTAAAGCTGTGGCGCGATGCGCTCAAGGCGTACCGGGCGCAGTCCTGGGATCAAGTGGAAATGAACCTCCTCAACCTGCAACGGATGAATCCGGATTGCTACCTTTACGAAAAGTACGCCGATCGCGTGGTACAGTTTCGCAAGCATCCGCCCGGTCCGAACTGGGACGGAGTCACTACGTTCGACGAGAAATGAAGCGTCCAAGGGCGGATTTTTTCAGATGAAAGTCAAGGTTCTGGGTTGCTCGGGCGGGATCGGCGGAAAGCACTTGCGCACCACCGCGTTCCGGGTCGACAACGATGTGTTGATCGATGCCGGAACCGGGGTCGCCGATCTGTCGTTGACCGAGTTGTCGATGATCGACCATATTTTCCTCACCCATTCGCATCTTGATCATATCGCGACCATTCCCTTCATCGTCGATACGGTCGGCGCGATGCGCGACAAGCCGCTGATCATCTACGGCATCGAGGAAACGCTCGAAACGCTTGGCAAGCACATCTTCAACTGGAGTGTATGGCCGGATTTCACCGTGATTCCCAGCGCCGAGGCGCCATTTATGCGCTACCAGCGGATCAAGCTGGGGCAGCGCGTCAATCTGGACGGTCGCACGTTCACGCCACTGCCGGCCAACCACACGGTTCCGGCGGTTGGCTACCAGATCGACAATGGCAACGCCAGCCTGGTCTTTTCCGGTGACACCTACATCAACGACCCTCTCTGGAAGCTGGTCAACAAGATCCCGAATCTCAAGTACCTGATCATCGAGACTGCATTTTGTAACCGTGAAAAGCAGCTTGCGGTGGCGTCCAAACATCTTTGTCCAAGCCTGCTCGCCGAAGAGTTGGCCAAACTCGAACGCTCGGCGGAGATTTTCATCACCCATCTCAAACCTGGCGAGATCGAATTGACCATGCAGGAGATTGAAGAGTTCGCTGGCGACTACAAGCCGCGCATGCTGCAAAACGGCCAGGTATTCGAGCTGTGATGGCAGCCATGGCTGAGAGCTCTGTTTCCATCGATATCCTGCGGGCATTTGACCCGCTGGGCGCGCTTTCAGGCGCGCGTTTGGAAGAGTTTGCCGACCTTTGCTTTGTCGAGCGGGTTGCCACCGGGAGTGACCCGTTCCTCATGCGTGGTGGCGCGGAACAATTGGTGTTTCTGGCCAAGGGTGAGCTCCTGTTGCTGTTTGCCGATGGCGGTAGCGAAACGGTGCTTGCCGGAAGTCAAGCCGCGCGTTCCGCCTTGACGCCTGCCAGGGGAGTCGTCTCAGGGCGCGCCGTGACCGACCTCGAGTTGATACGCATTGATCGCGACCTGCTTGACATCATGCTGACCTGGGATCAGTTGGCCGAGTTCGACGCGACACGTACCGGACGATTGAAGGCGCTGGTGCAGGACGATACGCCGGCCTTACCGCAGTGGAAGGTCATGTCCGGCGTTTTCAGCATGTCCAACCTCAGAACGGGTGCGTTTTCCAATCTGCCCTCGGCACACATCGCGGAACTGCTCAATCGCTTCGCCAGGCTTGAGGTTCAGGCCGGCGACATCATCGTGCGCGAAGGCGAGGAAGGCGATTACTACTATGTCATCGAAGCCGGTCGGGCGTCGGTAACCCGGCTGGTAGGCGGGGTGGTGGTGACGCTGGCAGATCTGAAAAGCGGGGATGCCTTTGGAGAGGAAGCCCTGGTCTCGGATGCCAAGCGCAACGCCACGGTGACCATGAAGTTGCCTGGCGTCCTGCTGCGGTTGGCCAAGCATGATTTCGTCGCATTGCTGAAGGAACCGCTGATCAACAAGATCAAGTTCGAGGCGGCAAACGCCAAGGTCGCGGCCGCTGCTCAATGGCTGGATGTACGCTATCCGTCGGAGTACCAGTACGACCGGCTTGCGGGAGCGATCAACATCCCGCTGGCCGAGATTCGCAATGCCTTCAACGTCCTCGATAAATCCCGGGAATACGTGGTTTACTGTCAAAGCGGAAGGCGCAGCTCGGCTGCGGCGTTTCTGCTGGCGCATCGGGGCTTCAAGGTATTCCTGCTTGACGGTGGTCTGTGGGCCGCCCGCAAGACTGAGTAACATGGTTTGGCGCGTATCTTGCGTTTTATCGACATGTTGGTGCCGAACATCCGGCAGGCCGACGGTTCTTGCAAGTTGGGGTGAGTCATGAGCGCTGTTCTGAGTCCAAAGCCTTCGGCACAGTCCGCAGATGTCAGTCTCAAGCTCAATTTCCAGAAAAACCTGCAAACGGTCACCAACCGCATTCACGCGACCAACAATGTCGACGAGATCATGCTGGAGGTCAGCCAGGAGATTTGCAATCTCTTCAATGCCGATCGTTTGACCATTTATGCAGTGGGCGAGGACAAGGCTTCGATCATTTCCAAGATCAAGACCGGGCTTAATTCGTTCAAGGACCTGAAGCTTCCGATTGCCGAGCAAAGCATCGCCGGTTACGTTGCGCTGTCGAGAAAGCTGATCAACCTGCGCGACGTCTATGACGAATCGGAACTGAAGTCATACAACACCAACCTGCGGTTCCTGCAGGAGGTCGACAAGCGCACCGGCTACCGCACCAAACAGGTGTTGTGCGCCCCGGTGGTGGACGCGCAGTCCAGCGAATTGATAGGCGTTGTGCAGATCATCAACAACAAGTCTGGCCAGGCGTTTGGCCAGCTTGAGGAGGAAGGGGCGATCGGGCTGACCCAGACGCTCGCCATTGCCTTCCGGCAGCGCCAGAAGTCGGCGCAGCCGGTCAAGACCAAATACGACTATCTGGTGGCTGATGCCGTATTGTCGGCGCAGGAGTTTGAACTTGCCACCCGTTCCGCTCGGCGCAAGGGTGTCGATGTCGAAGAGGTGCTGATCGGTGAATTCCAGGTCAAGGTCCCTGCCATGGGTGCTGCCCTGGCGAAATTCTTCGGAGTTCCGCATGAACCCTTCAAGGCAGACCGGATAAAACCCGCCGATTTGCTGAGGAACCTCAAGCGCGACTACGTCGAGTCCAGTCAATGGTTGCCGATCGATGATGCCAAGGAAGGTCTTGTCGTCATGTGCCTCGATCCGGAGCGGGTCAAGAGCTCGCGCATCGTCAACAACATTTTTCCACGGGCCAGCAAGGTGATCTACAAGGTCACCACGGCGATTGAGTTCAAGCAAACGCTCAATGCCTTTTTCGGCGAAGCAGGCGACACCAGCTCGATCGACGATCTGCTGACCAACATGGGCGACGAGGACGAGCTCTCGGCGGTCGCAAGTGACGGCGACGACGTCAACGCGGCGGCCGACAATGAGTTGGTCAAGCTGGTCAACAAGATCATCGTCGACGCATATCACCAGGGTGTGTCGGACATCCACATCGAGCCATATCCGGGCAAGGCCAAGACCGAGATTCGCTTTCGCAAGGATGGGTCGCTCGCGCCCTATATCGAGATACCCGCGAGTTACCGTGCCGCCATCGTGGCTCGCATCAAGATCATGTGCGACCTCGATATCTCGGAAAAGCGCAGGCCCCAGGACGGCAAGATCAAGTTCAAGAAGTACGGGCCGCTTGATATCGAATTGCGCGTTGCGACCATTCCCACCGCTGGCGGCGTTGAAGATGTGGTGATGCGGATTCTTGCCGCAGGGGAACCGATTCCGATCGACAGCCTGGGCGTGACGCGGAAAAACCTCGAGTCCTTGAAGAAGACCGTCAGCAAGCCCTATGGCCTGTTTTTCGTGTGCGGCCCGACCGGCTCCGGCAAGACCACCACTTTGCATTCGGTGCTGGGTTTCCTCAACACGCCAGACACCAAGATCTGGACCGCGGAAGACCCGGTCGAGATCACGCAGAAGGGATTGCGTCAGGTGCAGGTCAACAAGAAGGCGGGGCTGGATTTCGCGGTGGTCATGAGGGCTTTCCTGCGCGCTGATCCCGACATCATCATGGTTGGCGAGATGCGCGATGCCGAGACCACCAGCACCGGCATCGAAGCATCCCTAACCGGTCACCTGGTGTTCGCTACCCTGCATACCAACAGTGCGCCCGAGGCGGTGATTCGCCTGCTCGACATGGGCATGGATCCGTTCAATTTCGCCGACGCCCTGCTTGGCATCCTTGCGCAACGGCTGGCCAAGCGCCTGTGCAAGGAGTGCAAGGAGGCCTACAACCCTGATCCCAACGAACTGAAGTCCTTCATCACCGAATACGCCGAGGAGCTGATCAAGACCCCGGCCTGGAAGCAGGATCCGCAAGCACAATTCAAGAAGCTCTACGATTACTGGATGCAGGAGTACGGCAAGGACGGCAAGATCACGGTTTATCGAGCCAAGGGTTGCGAGAAATGCGGCGGCAGCGGCTACAAGGGGCGCGTCGGCCTGCACGAATTGATGGTGGCCAGCGAACGCGTAAAGAAACTGATCCAGGAACATGCCCGGGTTGCCGACATTTTCGTGGCGTCAGTGGAGGAAGGCATGAGCACGCTGAAGATGGATGGCATGGAAAAGGTTCTGATGGGCGTCACCGACCTGAAGCAGGTTCGCACCGTCTGTATCAAGTAGGCGCCGGGTCCGAGTTCGCCGTGCTCACCGTCGAGGATCTCTTCACCCGGCTGGAGCAGCTCAACGCTGTGGGCGCGGCGTTGTCGCAGGAACGTGATATCAACGCCCTGCTCGAAAAGATCCTGCTTGCGGCCAAGGGCATCACCAATGCCGACGGCGGCACTCTGTATCGCCTGATCGACGGGGAAAAACTGCAGTTCGAAATCGTACTCAATGATTCGCTGAAGATCGCCCTCGGCGGCACCTCCGGCAATCCGATTTCCTTCTATCCGATCAAGCTGTATGGCGAAGCCAATCAGCCCAACACTTCAATGGTGGCCGCCTACGCGGCACTGACCGGCAACGCGGTGAATATCGCCGATGCCTACACGGCCGACGGCTTCGACTTTTCGGGCACGCGCAATTTCGACAAGAAAACCGGATATCGCTCCACCTCGTTCCTTACCATTCCGATGCGCGATCACGAGAACGAGATCATCGGCGTGTTGCAACTGCTCAACCGGATCGAGCCGCTGACCGGCAAGGTCACCGAGTTTTCCGACGCCGACCAGCGCCTGGCCGAGAGCCTGGCCTCGCAGGCCGCGATTGCGCTCACCAATCGCAGCCTCATCCTGCAACTGGAGCAATTGTTCGAATCCTTCATCAACGTCATGAATACGGCCATCGATGAAAAGTCGCCTTACACCGGCGGTCATTGCCAGCGCGTGCCGAGCCTGACCATGATGCTGGCCGACGCGGTCACCAATACGACTGAGGGGCCGCTCAAGGATTTCAGGATGACCGAGAAGGACCGCTACGAGCTCAAGATCGCCGGCCTTCTGCATGATTGCGGCAAGGTCACCACCCCGGTGCACGTGGTCGACAAGGCGACCAAGCTTGAGACCCTGTTCGATCGGGTGCACATGGTGGATACCCGCTTTGAAGTTTTGAAGCGCGATGCCGAGATCGCGATGTTGAGAGGGGAAATACCATCCGCAGAGCGCGCCCGGCGCGTGAAGCAGTTCGATGACGATCGCGCTTTTCTGCGCAAGGCCAATGTCGGTGGTGAATTCATGCGCGAGGAGGACCTCGCGCGGGTCAGGCAGATCGCCGGCTATCGCTGGGTCGACGTCAACGGCTGCGAAGCGGCGTTCTTGAGTGAAGAGGAGGTCAAGAACCTTACCGTGCGCGCCGGCACCCTGACGCAGGAAGAGCGGGAGGTCATCAATTACCATATCGTGGCGACCATCAAGATGCTGGAGACCCTGCCGTGGCCCAAGCACCTGCGGAATGTTCCCGAGTATGCAGGCGGGCATCACGAGCGCATGGATGGCAAGGGCTACCCAAAGGGCTTGAAGCGCGAGGAAATGAGCGTCCAGGCGCGCGTCATGGGCATTGCCGACATCTTCGAAGCGCTTACCGCCCGCGACCGGCCCTACAAGAAAGGCAAGACCCTGACCGAATCGCTCGAGATTCTTGGCAAGTTCAAGCTAAACGGCCATATTGATCCGGACCTGTTCGATGTCTTCATCCGCGAAAAGGTCTACCTGAAATATGCGGAGCAGTTCATGAATCCCGAGCAGATCGATGATGTGGACCTGAGCCGCATCCCCGGGGTTTCCGTCTGAAATTGCCTGCGTACGCGCCAGCAAGGGCGCGCGCTGCTAGCAGCCTGTCGGATTTGGGGAGCGTCGGCTACAAATCGACCGCAGCGGTCCATTTTTCACCGCCTTCTTGCCCCATAACGGGGCTATGAGGCGGCGAATGCGGCAAAAACTGTCCTCGCTGGGGCCGATTTTCGCTTTCGACGCCCCAAGTCCGACAGGCTGCTAGCCGCTAGCCGACGGCGCCGGGGGACGGCGCGTAATGTAGACGATCAGGGCCTCAGTGGCGATCTCGACAAATTTCTCGTTGTAGCCCATTTCCTTGAGTTCCCACTGGAAGGTGTTGCCCAGCGCGGCTTTCTTGAACACGCCGAGTTTTTTTTCATCCTTGAACTGGGCTGCCTTTTCGCAAACCTCCTCGATGATCGTGGTCAGGCGCTTTGGGCTGACCATGCGTTGCGGATCATTGGCAAGCGTAGGCGGGAAACGTTTCGAGATTTCCTGCGCGAGGGATTTGGCGAATTCCTCGAGATCCTTGCCGCCGAAAAGATTAAGAGCCACGATGCGGTACCGTCTGCTGAGAGTCGTTTTTCTATGATAACCGCATTCTTGCCAACTGCCGGCCGGTTCGCGCTCATGCCGAACGCACCGCCACGCCACCAAATTCTGTCAATACCTCCTCCGCAAGCATTTGCCACCCCATTAGAGCTGATTACAGCGTGCATAACCGGGGCTTATGTGAATGTCGGTTGCGCAAACACGCCGCCAATCGCACAATCGGCCCAGGGCTTTTTTGGAACCAAGAATGCGCGCGCCGCCGCTGGATTTACGTCTGCTTGAAGTCTTCGAGGCGATCTTTGTCGAGAAAAGCCTGACCAATGCGGCCCTCAAGCTGGCGATGACCCAGCCTGCGGTCAGCCAGTCGCTGACCAAGATGCGCGCGCACTTCGGTGACCAGTTGTTCGTTCGCACGGTCGCCGGCATGGAGCCGACGCCGCGCGCCAAGGAATTGTTCGCGTCGGTTGCGGTGATTCTGAAGGAGGCGCGTGAATCGCTGGTGGCGCGTCCGGCGTTTGATCCAAAACTCTCCGAGCGCGAGTTCGCGATCGCAACCACCGATCTGGGCGCCGCAGCCCTGATTCCGCAACTCATCCAGGCGGCGCGCCAACGCGCGCCTCTGGCGCGGATTGTCAGCGTCAATGCGGACGGCCGTGAACTCGCCGAGGAAATGACCGCGGGCGACATTTCTCTTGCGATCGGTAACTTTCCGGTGCTGCAGGCGGGCATCTATCAGCAGGGCCTGTATCAGGAAACCTATGTGCTGCTGGCCAGCCGCGAGCGTGCCGCGCAGGGGTGCGTGACCGTTGAGGACTTTCGCGAAGCGCATCATGTGATCGTCAGCGCCGGCACCTCCGGCCATTTCCACAGCGAGATCGAAAAGCGCCTGATCGCCATGATTCCGCATGACCATATCGTCGCCACCGTCTCAAGCTTTCTGGTCGCGCCGCTGGTGGCGCGCGGAACCGATCTCCTGTTGACAGTGCCGCGCCGGGTCGCCGGCATTTATGCGCCGCTTCTCGGTCTGGAGGAAATGCCCTTGCCGCTGGAGCTGCCGGACTACCCGATCACCCAGTATTGGCATGCGCGTTTTCATCACGATCCGGGCATCGTCTGGTTGCGCAACCTGGTGTTTGAACTGTTTTCCGACCGCGACGCCAGGGAGCCCGCAGCACAGGCGCCGACAGGCCGCGTGGCGCAGCGCGTCGCATGAAAGCAGCCCGCTACGTACGACCTTCGCAGTTGGGCGACGCGCTGGCAATCCTGGGTGCGGGCGGCTTTTCCGTCCTGGCCGGCGGTACCGATTTCTACCCTGCTCGGGTGGGTAAACCGGTGGACGTGGATGTTCTGGACATCACCTGCATCGAAGAATTGCGCGGCATCAGTGTCGACGCCGGCGCCGTGCGCATCGGCGCTCTCGCGACCTGGAGCGATTTGCAAGACGCGGACCTGCCGCCGGTGTTTGACGGTCTCAAGGCGGCGGCGCGCGAGGTAGGCGGCATGCAGATCCAGAATGCAGGCACGCTGGCGGGCAACCTTTGCAATGCTTCGCCTGCCGCTGACGGGGTACCACCCTTGCTGGCACTGGATGCCGAGGTCGAACTCATGGCCTCCGGCGCAACGCGTCGCTTGCCCCTGCGGGACTTCGTGCTGGGGAATCGCAAAACTGCGCGCGCGCCAAACGAGTTGCTGGTAGCGGTCCACATACCTGCCTGGGGAGCGCGCGCGCGCGGCAGCTTTCAGAAGCTCGGCCAGCGCAGGTATCTGGTGATCTCGATCGTCATGGTGGCAGCCAGCATTGGGCTGGACGCTCAGGGCCGCATCGCGCGCTGCGGCCTTGCCGTTGGGGCCTGTTCGGCGGCCGCCCAACGCCTGGATGCGCTTGAGGCGAGCCTCATCGGCGTGCGCGCCAGCGACGCCGCAGCGATGGCTGTGTCCGAGCACCTGTCTGACCTGACGCCCATCGACGACGTGCGTGGATCCGGCGCCTATCGCCGTGACGCCGCCCTGACCCTGCTGCGCAGGGCGATCGCCCAGGCGGTGGCATGAACAA
>Ga0335394_10002542_pt1 | contig 20549 bp, 19 predicted proteins | sample MAT03_FD_205741 | JGI IMG/M metagenome (GOLD analysis project Ga0335394, IMG submission 205741) | Freshwater microbial communities from Lake Fryxell liftoff mats and glacier meltwater in Antarctica - MAT-03 (spades assembly) (version 2) ...
AGTCGACGACGCTATCTGTCAGAAACCCTTGCTGTCGTTTTCCTGCAGCTTGGACTTCAGCCAGCTTCTGAAGGCTTCCAGCACGGGATGACCGGCCTTGCTGTGTTCGCTGACCAGGAAATAGGAGCGTGGCGACTTGATGGCGATGTCGAAGGGCCGCACCAGGCGCCCGTCCGTCAGCGCGCGTCGGCTGGTCAGTTCGTCGCCCATGGCGATCCCCTGCCCGGCAATGGCAGCCGAGAAGGCCAGGTTCATGTCGGAAAAGAAGATGCCGCGCTCCGAATCTGGGTTCTCCACCTTGCTTAGCGAGAACCAGCGCGACCAATCCTCGGTGTCGCTGAGATGCAGCAGATTCGCGCGCAGCACGTCCGCCGGCTTCGACAGTCCGCCGATCTTGGTGATCAGGGTCGGACTGCACAGGGGCGTGAAGCGCACCTCGCACAAAAGGTCCACCGCGCGGTTCGGCCAGTTTCCGTCGCCGAACGCGATGAAGGCATCGGCTTCGGGCATGCTGACGTCGTCGAGGCGGCGCGGCGTCAGCACCCGCAGCGTGGCGTCGGGGTACATGGACTGGAACTCGCCGATATGCGTGCACAGGAAGAGCGAGGCAAAGCCCGGTGTACAACTGATGCCGAAGGAGCCCCCGACACCGACGCTCGCATGGCGGCCCGCGGCATCGTTCAGCACGGCGAGCGCCTTGCGCACGTCATGCGCGTAGCGCTGGCCGCGGGGCGTCAGCGCGACACCCTTGCCGATGCGCTGGAGAAGGCCGAAGCCGAGGTCGCGCTCGAGAAGGCGCAACTGGTGGCTTACGGCACTGCGCGTCAGGTGGAGTTCGTCGGCAGCGCGCCAGACACTGCCATACCGGGCGAAGCTGTCGAGCGCGCGAAGCGCCTGTGTCGATGGAATGCGCAACTCTTCCTCAGGTGAACCGAATTTGCACGAGCCGGAAAAACTTATCACTTTTTGGCGCAGCACTTCACTGCTTTCTTTTTGCCATGACGCAATCGCTCATCACCGCGGCAAGAAAGACGGCACGGGCGGCTATCGATGGCCTGCGCCCGGATCTGTCGGTCTGGACGAAGACGATCTTCGATTTCGGCGAGACGGCATGGCGCGAATACCAGTCCGCCGCGTTCTATGTCGACCTCCTGCGCAACGCGGGCTTTTCCGTCGAGGAGGGTTCGGGCGGGATGCCGACCGCGTTCTGCGCGCACTGGACCAACGGCCCTGGCCCGACGGTCGGAATGTACGCTGAGTATGACGCCGTGCCCGGCAACTGCCAGGACGCAGTTACGGTCAGGCAGCCGCGCCCGGGTCTTTCCATGCATGCCGGCGGCCATACAGATCCGCATTCGGGCCTCGGCATGGCGGGGCTTGGTGGTCTTTTCGCCGCCAAGGCCGCCATGCAGCGCCATGGCATCGGCGGTACGCTGCGCTTCACCGGCGAGCCGGCGGAGAAGGTGCGCGGCTCCAAGCCCATCCATGCCGCGAAGGGCTATTATGACGGGCTTTGCGGCATGATCTCGTTCCATCCCTTCTACATGATGCCGCTATGCAACACGGCGCGCTGGGACACGCATTGCGGCGCGGCCTACGCGATGATCTACCGCTTCGTATGCGATCGGCCCGAGGACTGGGCTCGCGCGGCAGGCTCGACCCCGATCCCGCAATCGCATTCGGCGGTCCGCGCACCGGGCGCCAGCGAAGCGCTGATGTTGATGTTCATGACGTCCAAGGCGCTGCGCGATTCGATGCTTCCGCATCAGGGCGGCTGGTCGATCAGCGAAGCGATCCTGACCGCGGGCCAGGCGACCGCCGACAACCTGTCCGCCGGGCTGGCCGAGATCCAGTACATGATCCGCGTGCCGACGATTTCCATGGCCGAGCAGGTCACGGCCGCACTCGACCGCAATGCCGATGCTGCCGCTGCGATAAGCGGATGCAGGGTGGAGCGCCACTGGGTTTCTAAGTCGCGGCCGGGCCTTGCAAATCACGCGATGGCGACGATCGCCTATGACGCGCTGTCGCAAGTCGGGCCGCCACGCTGGGACGACACGGCCAAGGTGATCGGCCGCGAAATCCAGGTGAATGCCGGCGGAGTGGCGACTGACGAGCCCTTCCTTGCCGAATGCGAACAATTGATCGCGCCGAAGGCAGCCGAGGCGATCCTGCGCCGCGACCTGCCGCCGTCGCAGATCAATTCGACGTCGGACGACTACACCGACATGAGCTGGCATGCGCCGACCGCGCGCTTCTATGTCGCGCGCCCGGCGTTGCGGGCGCCGGACGGTCTTGCCTATCCGTCCTGGGCGATGAACGCGCTTGGCGGCATTCCCGCCACGATCGACCCCATGGTCGTCTGCGCGGCGAAGACCATCGCCCTTTCGGCGCTGCGGCTTCTTGAGGACCGCGAAGCGCGGCAGGGTGCCATGGACGAGTTCATAGCACGCACCGGAGGCGGCATTGGCGGTTCGAAGTGGATCGCGCCGCTTTGCGACTACGCCCCGCCCATCGATTTCCGCTGGCCGGAATATGTCACGACGCCGCGTGGCCGCGACTGGTGGATACCAACCCCGCAAAACCGAGGAGACCGAACATGACCCTGCACGAACGCATCGTAACCGACGAGCCATTCACCCTGCAGCGCCGCAATCCCGCGGGTGGCACCAAGCCCCTCTCCGGCTGGGGCTTTCGCAACGAAACCGATCCGCTGACAGACGTGCTGCTGGGGTCGCCGGCGTTCCTGCGCCATCTCGCGACAAGCTCGCTGTCACGCAAGCATCTGCGCGAAGCGCCCTGCAACATCCAGACAGCGCAGGCGCAACACAAGGATCTGGTGGCAGCCTACGAAAATTTCGGCGTCAAGATTCATTGGCACAATCCGGCGCCTGAACTTCCGATGCAGGTCTATTCGCGCGATTCCAGCGTCATGACGCCCTACGGCGCGATCATCACCGCCATGGCCAACTGGTGGCGGCGCGGCGAGAACTACGCGGCGATCCGCACCTATGAGAAGCTCGGCATACCGATCTACGACATGGTGACGGCAGGCACATTCGAGGGCGGCGATTTCAACGTCATTGAAGACGGTGTCGTGCTGATCGGCTGCGGCGGGGCGCGCACGCAGGAGGAAGGCGCACGTCAGGTGCAGGCATGGTTCGAGAAGGAAGGCTGGGAGACGCGGCTTGCCTTCATCGACGAATACTACGTCCACATCGACCTGATGGTGGTGCCGATCGCCAAGAAACTGACGGCGGTCTGCCTCGATTGCACAGAACCCGGCATCGTGGATTGGCTGAAGGGCAAGGGCCACGAGATCATCGACGTGCCTTTCCAGGACACGATGGCTCTGGGTTGCAACTTCATGTCGCTCGGCAAGGACCGGGTCATCGCGCCGACGGTGTCTAAGTCGCTGATCGGCCAGTTGAAGGCGCGCGGCTTCGACGTCGCCGCCGTCGACATGAGCGAAATCTCCAAGACCGGCGGCGGCATCCATTGCATGGCGCAAGCGCTCAAGCGCGATGCGGCTTGAACCAGGCGACGTGTGCGCCTGACTGGCCGGAGGTCAGACGATCTTCGGCCAGGTATCGGAAAGGGTATATCCCTGAGGGAAAGGATCGTCGGGATCGAGCATCTCCTGTCGCGTCCCGGTGATCCAGGCCCGACCTGAAATGCTTGGAACGATGGCGGGCCGTCCGCCAACGCTCGCCTCGCTCTCGATCCGGCAGTGAAACTCCGTATCGATGATTGACCTGCCGACAAACCGGTCTCCGGTCTTCAGCGCACGTCTCGCATGAAGGACGGCCATCCTTGCCGAACAACCGGTTCCGGTCGGCGAACGGTCGAGCTTGCCCGGCTGGATGACGACGGTGTTGCGGCCTGTTGCAACGCCGCCGACATGTTCGACCGGATTGGTGAACTGGCAGAACGAGATATGCGACCAGTCCGGGTTGAGCGGGTGGCGAAACCCAACCTGCTCATTGGCCGCCCGCGTGATGCGCACACCCAGCTCGACCAGATCGCGCGCCTCGTCAGGCACAATCGAAAAGCCAACTGCCTTTGCGTCAACAAGCACGAAGCTGTCGCCGCCATAGGCGGTGTCGAGCGTCAGCGTGCCCAGCCCTTCGACCTCGATGACCGCATCGAGGCGATCGGCGAAGGACGGCACATTGGTGATCCTGATCCGCTCGGCTTTTCCGGCGCGGCATGTCGCCTCCACCTCTATCAGCCCGCCCGGCGCCTCCATGGTCAATCTGGTCAGCGGCTCCTGCATGGGCAGGATGCCGGTGTCGAGCAGCACGGTCGCCACGCAGATCGCGTTGGAGCCCGACATCGGCGGCGTGTCTTCGGGCTCCATGATGATCCAGGCGGCCTGCGCGGCAGGGTTCTTGGGCGGCACGAGTAGGTTGACGTGGCGGTAAACGCCGCCTCGGGGTTCCTTCAGGACGAAGTTTCTGAGCGTCCGGTCGTTGGCTATGAAGCGCGACTGCGCCCACAGCGTCTCGCCGGGCGGCGGGGCGACGCCCCCGACGATCACGTCTCCGACTTCGCCTTCGCAATGACAGGCGACAATCTGGACCAGCTTAGTCGTTCGCATCGATGTCTCCCGCCCGATCTTGCCGAGGGCATCCTACGCGCCGACCGCCCACGCTCCAAGGCTGGGGACTATCGCGCCGCACCCGCGATCGCACCGCGTGCAAAGGTTTCGGCAATCGCAAGCACGGCGGCGTGAATTGGTCCGGCCGTAAGGCTCGGGATCACCGAGCCGTCGACGACATGCAGATTGTCCAGCCCGCGCAGTTTCAGCTCGGGATCGACCACCGAGCGGTCATCGCTGCCCATCCGGCAGGTGCCGGACGGATGGTGGTGGGTGATCGCCGCATCCGCGATGAAGCGGTCGATGTCGGCCTGCGTTTCCAGCGGGCCGGGAAGCAACTCGCGCTCGCGCCACTCGGCCAGTTCCGGCCGATGGCCGATCTCGCGGGCAGCGGCAAGCGCTGCGCGAAAGAGGGTCCGGTCGCGCTCGGTCTGCAGGTAACAAGGATCGATGGCGAGCGGGTCGCCCGGCTCCGGTCCGGTGATACCGAGGCTGCCGCGGCTCGACGGGTTGGTCACGCCGAAAAGGAAGGAATATGCCGTGCCGAAGGCGGGCGGTGTGAAGCGCTCGGAGACGATCGGCGCGACGCCGCAGCCTACGACGATCTCAGGGCGTCCGCTCGCTGAAAAGTCGCCGGCGCGCATATAGGCCATGGATTCGGAATGCTGGAGTTTTGACGGCGGCACGGCCTGTCTGGCGGCATAGAGGTTGCCGGCGCCGAGCAGGTGGTCCTGCAGGTTTCGGCCGAGATCCGGCGAAGCGATCTTGCAGGTCACCCCGGCGGCAGCCAGCACGTCCTCGGGTCCGATGCCTGAGCGCATCAACAGCGCCGGGCTCTCGATCGAACCTGCGCTGAGAATGATCCGATCGGCGACGATTTCGACCGGACCGTCCGGCCCGACCGCTTCGAGCGCGTCGATGCGGCTGCCCCCGAGCTTCAATCGCCCGACGAGATGGCCGCTCAGGATCGTCAGGTTTCTCCGCGCGCGCACGTCGGGTGTCAGCCACGCGTCAGCCGCCGTCACGCGTTTGCCGTCGCGGATGGTCAGCGAGTTCGGCGTGACGCCAACCATCTCGCCGGTGTTGTGCCCACGGATGCGGGGCAGGCCGAGCGCCGCACCAGCTTCGATGAACGCTCGGGCGACGGGGCTCACCTCTTCGCCCGGCAAATAGACCGGTAGCGGCCCGCCCTTGCCGTGGATTCCGTCGCCGCCCAGGCTGTGATCCTCGATCGCCATGAACGCCGGCAACAACCCTTCCCAGCTCCAGCGTTGATCTCCGGTCGCTTCGGCCCAAGCCGCGAAATCGTCGGGGTAGCCGCGCATATGGCCCATCGCGTGAAGCAGGCTCGACCCGCCGACGGCCCGCCCGCGCGCCCAATGATGCACGCGCCCTGCCGTACCCGGCTGCGGCTCCGTGCGGTAGTCCCAGTCGTAGCTGCGGCCCTGCAGCGCCGGCCAGGCGGCCGGATTCCAGATGTCGGGATCCGCAGGCTCGCCGCCCGCCTCGATCAGCACGACCTCCCGCGAAGTATCTTCGCTCAGCCGGGCCGCGAGCAGCGCGCCGGCGGACCCGCCGCCGACGATCGCCAAATCAAAGTGCGCCATGGGTCTACCGCTGGTCTTCGTTGACCACGCGGCCGTCAATCGTCATCGCCTCGCCGTCGAGCGACAGCGAGCAGTTGCGCAGCGGAATGTCGAGATGGCAGGGCACGTCGCGGTCGCCGCCGGCCTCGGTGTTGGGGCCGGACGACCACAGGAAGTTGCCGGCGAAGGAGCGCGCATCCATGCCGAGCTGCGCCTCGGGATTGTAGAGGCCGAGCACGGTCCAGTGCGCGCGGGTGTGGAGGCCCCAGCCGACATGCGCCATCGCGTAGGCGCGCGGATCGTTGAAGCTCTCCATGAACTTGCGCATGAACTCGGCGTCGAAGCCGCCCTTGATGTCGCGAATGATACCCTTCTCGATGGTCACGGTGATCGGGTCGCGGGCATACATCTTGAACGGCAGCAGAATGTCGCCCTCGTCGATGACGATCGTGCCTTCCGCGCTTCCCTCATTCGGCCAGGTCGCGGCAAAGCAGCTCGGCCAGTGATCCCACCGGCCGGGCTCGTCGGCCAGCCCATACTGGGTCAGCACCGGATATTGGCCAATATCGCAGCTGAAATCCGTGCCGGCCACCGACGTGACGGTCATCTTCTTCGCTGCCCCGATCTTCTTGGCGGCCGCAAGCACCCGCGCCTTGTCTTCCGGCTTCGGGATCATGCGCATCATCACCTCCGGCGGCTCGACCGCCAGAAGCATGCGCGCACCGGTCTTCAGCACTTCCTCCTGCTCCCTGGAGAACAGCAGCTGGATGGTGTCGATGACCATGTCGGACGCCTTGAGGCAGGCGAGCGCTGCTGAATTTCCCTCCAGCGGCGTCTTGCCGATATAGCCCGACTTGTCGCGCGAGATCGCCTTCTCGCCGTTCATCGGGGCGAGGTTGAGAACGCTCACGATCGCGCCCATGTCGGAAGCGGCCAGCCTGGCAATGCTTGCGATCTGGCGGTTGCTGTCGTCGCTGGTCAGGATTGTGACCTGTTCGCCCGGCTTGAGATTGCACATGCCGAGAACCTGCTTCCAGCCCTGGAAGAATTGAACGTCGCTGATGGCCATGCATGCGATCCTTTCGTCGTGCGCCGCGCCGGGCGGCATAGAGCGGGGCGACCTAGAGTGCGGTCTGGTTTTCGAGGGAGAAGAAGTTCCGGTCGTAGTGGAGCAGCGGCGACTTCACGTCGCCGAATCTGATCTGCTTCACATGGCCGATGAAGATGCTGTGGCTTTCGGTTTCGATGTCGGAAGAGAGCGTGCAGTCGAGATTGATCAGCGCTCCGTCGAGCGCCGGAGCACCGGTCGCAAGGCGGCTCCATTGCCCGACGGCGAACTTGTTCTCGCCAGCGCCTGCCTGTCCAGCGAAGCGGTGGGCTACCTCCAACTGGTCGGCCGCGAGGATGTTCACGCAGAAGCAGCCGTTCTCAGTGATCGCGCGATGCGCGGCGCCTTGCCGGTTCACGCAGACCAGCATGGACGGCGGGGTTACGGAAAGCGAACACACCGCGGTGGCCGTGAGGCCTCGCCTTTCAGCGCCCTGGCCGGCCGTGACGACACAGACCGTCGCGGCGAGCTGGCGCATCGCGGCGCGGAAATCGTGTGCAAGCGGGTCGGCCGGAGGCTGGGAGTGGATCATTTGGGACTTCCCTGCGCCGAGACGCAGTTTTCGAGGAACAGGGCGGCGCAGGCAAGCCGGCGGTCCTCGCCGCGCGCGCCGACAAGCTGCACCCCGACCGGCAAGCCCAGTGGACCCTTGGTGAAAGGCAATGCGACGAGCGGCACCTGCAGTACACTCCAAAGGCGATTGTAGATCGGGTCGCCGGTCGCCATGCCAAGCGGCGCCTCGCCGGGTGCGGCGAGTGTCAGCACCGCGTCGAAGCGCGACACCAGCGCGTCGACGATGAGGCGCATGCCCGGCAGCACCTGCATCGCCGCGCGATAGCGGTCCTCGGTGACGCTGCCCTGACCCTCGAGCATCGCGCGGGTGATGGGGGTCAGTTCTTCCCAGCGCTGGCCGATCTCGTAGGCAAGGGACTGCGTGACTTCCCAGCCCATGACGGACTCATGCAGGTCGAAGATGCCGTCGAACCATGCCGGCGGGGGCAGTGTCACGACTTCGGCGCCGGCGTTTTCGGCCAGCTTCGCCAGCCGCTCCACGGCTTCAACTGCACAGGGCTCGGCCTTCTCCAGACGTGTGCCCAGCAGCACGCCGAGACGCGGCCGCTTCGGCGCTGTGAGGTCCGCGAGTTCCGCGCGGCCAGACAGCGCCGCCGCGCAGGCCGCGGCGTCGCCGATGTTGCGGGCGATGATGCCGAGCGTATCGAGGCCGTGGCACAGCACCTTGATGCCGACGGTGTTGATCAGCCCGAAAGTCGGCTTTAGCGCCGTCACACCGCAAAAGCTCGCAGGGCGGATCACAGACCCGGACGTCTGCGTGCCAAAAGCCAGCGGCACCATGCCGGCCGCCACCGCCGCGCAGGAGCCGGACGATGAGCCGCCGGGCGTATGGGCGGTATTGTGCGGGTTGCGGGTCTTGTTCGGGCTCGCCATGGCAAGTTCCGTGCTGACTGTCTTGCCCATCACCAGTGCGCCGGCGTCCCTGGCGATCTGGACGCAAGGGGCATCCCAGAGCGGCTGGAAGCCATCATAGAAACGCGTGCCGTATCCTGTCGGCATGTCGGCGGTTTCGATCACGTCCTTGACGCCGAGCGGCACGCCGGCAAGAGGACCAGTTGCGCCCACGGCGTCGAGCCGGTCGGCACGCGCGCGCACCTGACCGACGTCAAGATGGTGCCATGCCATGACAGGCCCATCGACATCGGCAATGCGTTCGAGATGCGCTTCGGCCACGGAACGGGCAGTCAACCGACCAGCGCCGACAGCCGCCGCCAGATCGCGCGCAGTCATGGAAAGGATGTCGCGATGTTCCATAGCGCGTCCTTTCGCCTCAGCCGAAAACGGGCGGGCGACGCCCTGCCCAGGGTGCCGCGCGCTCCAGTTCGGCGGCGAGCGAAAACAGCAGGGCGTCCTTGCCGAAACCGGCTCCAAAATGCACCCCAACCGGCAGCCCCGCCGCCGTAATGCCGAGCGGCACGCTCATGGCGGGACAGCCCGAGGAATTGAACACCGCCGTGAAGGGAGAATGCGCCCAGAACAGATCGAAGAACGTGTCGAGGTTCTTGCCTGCTCCGGCTAGCCTTCCGAGCTTAGGCGCCGGTTCGGCCGCACTCGGCGTCAGCATGATGTCGTAGCGAAAGAAGAAGCGTCCCATAGCGCGCGCCGAGGCGTGCAGCTGGTTGATCGCCCAGAGATAGCGAGTCCCCGGCGTTGCAAGTCCTTCGCGGACCCATTCCCGGTTAATCGGCTCCAGCCTGGCAATGTTTGGCGAAGCGGCGTCCCCGCCGGTCACGCCAAGCCCGACATTCACGCCCGCGATCACGCGCCATGCCGCCTTGAGCGCCTCGGCGTCGTAGCCCGCATCGTCGACCTCAACGACATCGTGGCCGAGACTTTCGAGCAAACGGGCTGCCGCCCGCGTCTGATCGAGGACTTCGGAATCAACTTCTGTTCCAAGCGGCGGCTTGAGCAGCATGGCAACGCTGAGGCGGGGCGGCGGCGCATCGAGCGCGGCAAGATAGCTGCCGGGGCGACCGGGCGGGGCCCAAGGATCGCCGACATCCGCGCCGCCTGTGATGTCCAGCATCGCCGCACTGTCGCGCACCGACCAGGTGACGGCATGCGGCGTGGACATGCCGGCGATCGCTTCGACCGCGATGGGCCCCACCGGGTTGACCAGCCGCGACGGCTTGAAGCCGAACAGACCGCAATGGCTGGCCGGCAGGCGTGTCGAGCCGGCGCCGTCCGAGCTGTTGGCAACGGGCACCATGCCGCTTGCGACCGCTGTTGCGGAGCCGCCGGAAGAGCCGCCCGGCGTGCGCCCGGGATCCCAGGGATTGTGCGTCGGCCCGAAGGCGTCCGGTTCCGTGGTGAAGCTCAGTGCGAACTCCGGCGTGTTGCTCTTGCCGAGGATCACCATGCCGGCCGCCTTGTAGCGCGCCGTGATGGTGGAATCGCGCTGGCTCACGGTGTGGCGATGCAGCTCCGAGCCGGTGGAGAGGATCATGCCCTCCGCCTCGAAGCCGGTGTTCTTCAGGAGCATGGGAACGCCCGAGAGCGGACTTGCCGGCAGCCCGCGTTCCACCTGCGCGCGCGCCAGATCGAAATGCGGATGGACGACTGCGTTGAGCGTCGGGTTGAGCCGTTCGATTCGCGCGATCGTCGCGTCCAGTACTTCTGGCGAACTGACCTCGCCCTTGGCGATCAGCGCGGAGAGCGCGATACCGTCGAGTTCGGCGAGACCATCCATCATGGGCTAGCTCATCTGCGCGCGGAAGAGGTCGAGATCCCACATATCGCGGGTTCCAACGAGCAGCCCGTCGCGAATCTCGAACAGATGCAGTCCGTCGAGTGCTATCGGACGTGGTGTCGCGCCCTCGCCCTTCGGCGTGAAGGTTCCGGTCATGTGGTAGGGAACCGCAACGGCGTTTCCCGCGCGCACATAGCCGTGTCGGTTCCATGCGACATCGGGCAGCATGCGCCAGAAGCCACGCAGTCCTTCCGCCAACGCGTCAGGTCCTTCGCGCCGCTTGGACATCGCCACTTCCTCGTGCCAGCCGTCCGGGTGGTAGAGCGCCGCCGCCGCCTCGGCGTCGCGGGCGGCATATGCGGCGTAGAAGCGGTCGATGAGCGCGGCGTGGTCCATGGCGCAATCCAGTCTGTCGGCAGCATCCGCGCGCCTCCCCAAGCCAGGAGGGCGCGGATGCAGGGATCATTCGATGCCGGCGATCTTCTTGACCTGAGCGACATAGCCGTCGCGCTTCACTTCGTTGTAGAGGCGCGCGCGAAGGGCAGGAGCCGGCGTCGCGTTGACGTTCTCGAACAGCGCGACACGGCCGGCGAGCGATCCCGAGGTCATGTCCCAGATGAAGTTCATCAACTGCTCCTTGACCATGGCGCTGACGCCGTGGCCCGGCAGCAACTCGTGCAGGTAATGCCCGATATCAGGGTTGTCGAACGCCGCCTTGCCGAAGCGCATCACCAGGCCCTGGCCGCACATCTCCTGCAGGATATGGATGATCTTCGGATAGTTCTCGATCGAGTAGAGGCGGCCTGCTGTCAGCATCCCGACATCCGGGCGCATAACGTCGCCTTCGGTCGGCGTGGCCAGCGCTTCGGCCGCGGCGATGAAGGCGCGCAGCGTCTGAGCATATTCGATGAGCTGTCCGAGCATCATCTGCACGGCCGGGATCTTGCCGGTGCCGAGATAGTCCAGCACCATCTGGCCGGCGCCGACGAACAGCTCCGCCTTGACCGCCAAGCGCGTCAGCACATGCCAGTGCGCGAAGACGCAGACCGGACCGTAATAGCTCATCGCGGTCGGGTCGCCGAGGTTGAACAGCCGCTCCTTCGGCACGAAGACGTTGTCGAAGACGATGAACTGGTCGGCTTCCTCGCCAAGGCTCGCCACCGGATGGTCGAATGCGTCGGATTCAGGCTGCGAGACCATCTCGCGCGAGATCATCTTGATGCCGTCGGTATCGATCGGGATCGAGCCCCAGATGCAGGCGTCGGCCGGCGTATCCTGGATGCCGCCGAGATTGGTGAAGAAGATATCGTTGGCCTGGGCGGAAATCGAACCCACGGTCTTGGCGCCGTAGATGTAGATTCCGTCCTTGGTGACCTTGCGCGCCTTGAGCAGCGACGCCTCGCCCGCCTTGGGCGAAGACCGGTCGGCCTGCGGGCCGGCAAGGCTCTCGGAAGCCGTGACATTGTTGTCGCGGCCGTATTCCAGGTAGCGCTCGATGTTCTCCGCGAAATCCGGATCGACCCCATCGATCAGCGACTTCTTCTTCTTGAAGGTAGGCAAGTAGGCATAGAGCCCGACGACGATGGCGGGCGCGAGATCCGGCGGACGGCCGAATGTACCGGCGGTCTTGAGCGAGGTGTACTCGATCATCTTGCGACGGTCTGCGAGATCTTCCTTGGTGCGCGGGACCTGCCACGAGCGGCTGACGATGGCGCCTGCATCCTTGTCGAAATAGGTCGTCGCCTCGGCATGTTCCTCGGTGAACTGATCGTCGAACATAGTGGCGAGCAGATCGACGCCCTTGGCCAGCGCCGGCTCGTCGTAGACGCTCTTGAGCTTGCGTCCGCCGACCCAGATCTGGCGGTTGTCGCGCAGCGATTCCTTGTACTCGGCGCCCGTCTTCAGCTTGTGCGGCTTGTCGAGGGGCTTCTTGGCATTTGCCTGTGTCACAGCAGGTCTCCGTTGGGTTCGTGTCCGGGACGCCTTTCTTCACGGGCGTTCCCTGGCATTGGATGAACGGCTTCAGCCAGCGTCGGCTGTTTTTTCCTTGCGCATATCGCGGATCGTTTCGGCGACCACGCGCATCGAATCCAGCGCGGCGGGAACGCCGCAATAGACAGCCGCCTGCAACAGCACCTCGACGATTTCCTCTTCGGTGGCGCCGTTGTTGATCGCGCCGCGGACATGCAACTTCAGTTCGTGGGGACGGTTAAGCGCCGTCAGCATGGCCAAGTTGAGAAAGCTGCGCGTCTTGCGCTCGAGGCCCTGGCGGGTCCAGATCTCGCCCCAGCACCACTCGGTGACGAGTTTCTGCAGCGGGGCCGTCAGGTCGTCGGCAGCCGCCAGGGAAGCGTTGACATAGGCTTCACCCAAAACCTCTTTCCGGACTTTCAGCCCTTTCTCGAATTGCTCGCCTTGGAATTCGGGAAGAGTCATGTATCTCTCCGGTGAGATGTGGACCTGTTCTAGGCAGGATCGCGGCTGAGGCGTTCCCCATCCGTCCGATGGCGTGAGTTAGACATGCCGTGCTTGACCTGTCAACAGATTGTATGACAGGAATACGGTCATACTGAAATGGCCGCGAAGCCGGGCGGGAGCGGACAAGCGGGTGAACGTGATGGCAGAGCCTGCGGCAGTTGACGACGAAGAGGCGCATTTGCCCTTCGAACTCTATGCGTTGCACTATGCAGTACATTCGGGCCGAAGCGAACGCGACAATTTCCTGCATGCCGATCCGCACGAAGCAGGAGGCGACCTTCACTATTTCGTCTGGCTCGCCCGCCGGGAACGCGAGGTCTATGTCATCGACACGGGCTTTGCCGCCGCCGCGGCCTCCGCGCGTGGCCGGACCCTGCTGCGCAAGCCCGCCCAAGCGCTGAAGCTGCTCGGCGTCGATGCGTCCGAGGTTGAACAGGTGATCATCACCCATCTCCACTACGACCACGCCGGTACGCTGACCGACTTCCCCAAAGCGCGGCTCCATATCCAGGTCGCGGAGGCGGCATACGCAACCGGCCCATGCATATGCGATCCGAGGACGCGGGCAACATTCGACGTGGAGAACATCGTCGACTACGTGCGCATCCTCTTTGCCGGCCGCGTAACCTTCCACGATGGCGACGTCCGGCTGGCGCCGGGACTTTGGCTGCATGCCATACCCGGCCATACCGCCGGGCTTCAGGCCGTGCGCGTCTTCACCAAGCGTGGCTGGGTGGTCGTTGCCTCCGACGCCACGCATCTATACGCCAACATGGCCAGGAAGAACCCCTTCCCCATCTTCTACGACGAGCAGCTTCTGCTCAGCGGATTCGAGCGCCTGGCAGAACTTGCGCCAAACCTCGACCACATTGTTCCCGGCCACGATCCCGGCGTGATGCGCGCCTATCGCGCGCCCGAGCCGGCGCTCGACGGGATCGTTGTCCGCCTCGACGAAGCGCCTGTTCTGTCGTGGCAGGAACTGGCGCGATGATCATTGAACCGGCATCCCGCCGCGTGCTCGTCACCGGTTCAGGGGCCGGGCTCGGCCTCGCACTCGCCCGTGCCTTCGCGACTGCGGGCGACGTGGTTTTCCTGACCGACATTTCGCCGGGGGTCGCCGACGCGGCGCAGGCGCTTTCCGCCGAGACTGCTCGGACGGCCCATTCGGCAGTCCTTGATCTCGCCGAGGATGGCGCAGCGGACAGGCTTGTCGCTGAAGCAAGCGACGCCATGGGCGGCATCGACATCCTGATCAACAATGCCGTCATCCGAAAGATGTCGCCGGTGGCGGAACTCGGCGACGCCGACTGGAACCGGGCGATCGAGGTGAACCTGTCGGCGCCCTTCCGGCTAATTCGCGCCTGCCTGCCCGCCATGCAGGAACGCGGATGGGCGCGGATCATCAACATGGCCTCGGTCTACAGCCTGATCGCGATGGCTGGCCGCGTCGACTACGTGACGACCAAACATGCGATCGTCGGCCTGACTCGCACGGTGGCTCTGGAACTGGCGGCGACGCGGATAACCTGCAACGCGATCTGCCCGGGCCTGATGGCGACCGAAAGCGCGCTTGCCCGCATCGACGCGCTGGCAGTCGAGCGTAACATCGGCAAGGAAGAAGCGACGTCGCTGTTCCTGTCGACACGCCAGCCCGGCGGCAGGTTCATTCCCACGGAGACCGTGACCGAGTTGGCGCTTTTCCTGTGTGGACCGCGCAGCGAAGGCATCAACGGCGCGGCGATCCCGGTGGACAACGGCTGGTCATTCGCATGAACGGCCGAGAAGGAGAATGGAATGAGCGGTGAGATTGGCTTTGTAGGGCTGGGCAACATGGGCCGGCCGATGGCCGAAAGGCTGATCGGCGCGGGCCACAAGCCGATCGTGCATGACCGGTCGCAGGCCGCCATGTCGGAGGTTGTCGCAGCAGGAGCCGTCGCCGCCGCAAATTTGGAGGTTCTAACCGCGAAAGCGCAAACCATCTTCCTGTCGCTGCCTACTCCGAAAATCGTGCTTGCGGTGGGGCATGCGATTGCCACCAATCCCGGAGTCGTCAAGCGCGTCGTCGATCTCTCGACAACCGGCCCGAAGAGCGAGATGGAACTTGCCGACATCCTTTCGGCAGCCGGAATCGCGCTGGTCGACAGCCCTGTATCGGGCGGCGTCGCCGGAGCCAGGAAAGGGTCACTCGCTCTGATGGCGGCCGGACCGCTGGCGCATTTCCAGGCCGTGGAGCCGTTGCTCGCGACGTTCGGCAAGGTGATCCGCATTGCCGAGGAGCCGGGCAAGGCGCAGGTGATGAAGCTCATCAACAATATCTGCTCGGCGGCTTCGCTGGCGATCACCAGCGAGGCGATGGTGATGGGCGCGAAAGCGGGTCTCGATCCCGATGTGATGATAGAAGTACTGAACGCCGGCAGCGGCCGCACATCGGCGAGCGTCGACAAGATCCCCCGCTTCGTGCTGCCGGGCAGCTTCGATTTCGGCTTTGCCATCTCGCTGTCGCTCAAGGACATCCGGCTTTGCCTTGAAGAGGCCGATCGCCTCGGCGTGCCGATGATGGTCGGGAATGCGGTGCGGATGCTCTTTGCCGTCACCAAGGCGGATTTCGGGCCCGACGCGGACATGACGGAGGTGATCCGGCCGCTGGAGCGGTGGGCCGGGGTCGAAGTGCGCAGGCGCGCGGCCAAGGAGGCGTAGGTGAGCGCACCGCCCTCACTTGAGCAGGTCGTCGCCGCGTTCGTGAGTGCGCCGCTAGCGCTGCCCGAGGCAGTGCGGGCAGCAGGCCGGCGCTCGTTGCTCAACATGGTCGGCACCGCCATCGGCGGCAGCGGCGAAGCGGCCATCGACAGGCTCGCCGAATTTTCCTCACGCTTCGGTGGCGCCGCGACGGCCAGCCTGATCGGCCGTAGGGAACGAGCCGGCATTTTGTGGGCCGCCGACATCAACGCGGCGGCGGCCAATATCTTCGACTTCGACGACACTCATATCCCGACGGTCATTCATCCTTCCGCTCCGGTCGCACCAGCGCTGCTCGCGCTCGCCGAAAGCCGCGCATCGGAAGGCAGGCCGATCAGCGGCGCCACACTGCTGGAAGCCTTCATCCTCGGCGTCGAGATCGCATGCCGCGTCGGCAACGCCGCCGGCGCCGCGCACTATTCGCGCGGCTGGCACATCACGTCGACCTCGAGCATCTTCGGCGCAGCGCTTGCCTCGGGCCGGCTGCTCGGGTTGTCACCACCCGCGCTCGTGGACGCGCTCGGAAATGCGCTCGCGCTCTGCGCCGGCTCGGTCGAGACGCTGGGCACCATGGCGAAAAGCCTGAGCGTCGGGCAGGCCGCGCGCGGCGGGCTGATGGCGGCGTTGCTGGCCGAGAACGGATATTCCGGGCCGGCGCTCCCGTTGACTGGCACTCGCGGCTTCTTCGCGCTCTATTGCGATCACCCCAATCCGAGCCTCCTCACCGACGGCCTCGGCAGCCGGTGGGAAGTCCTCAACAACACCTTCAAGCCCTATCCCTGCGGTGTCGTGCTCAATCCCGTGATCGAAGCTTGTCTCGCCCTGCACGCGGACGGAGGGTTCTTGCCTCACGAGATTTCGGAAGTCGAACTGACCGGGCACCCGTTGCTGCGCGAGAGAACCGACCGTCCTGGCGTCACCTCCGGCCGCGCGTCGCAGGTCAGCGCCCAGCACGCCGTCGCCGTCAGCCTGCTGCGCGGGCGCGCCGACCTCGAAGCCTTCTCGGATCGCAGCGTCGCCGATCCCGAGCTGCGCGCGTTCGGCTCGAAGCTGCTCTTCCGCGACGATGCGATATTTTCCCTCGACAAGGCACGGGTTCGCCTGACGCTAGTCGATGGCCGCGAAATCGCACGCACCGTGGATGCAGCCAAGGGCGGGCTGAAGCAGCCGATGAGTGACGACGACCTGGCGGCGAAGCTGCGCGCACAGGTCGAGTGGCGTGGACTGGACATTCCCGTCGATGAGTTGATCGCAGCGATCGAGCACATAGAACAAGCCAAGGACGGCGCGGCATTTCTGGCTTTGGCCAGGCCGCGATAGAACAACGCCATCGAGGCGACAGGAGCAGAACCGTGACAGCCAAGCCCATACCCGATCCGATCTTCACGCTGACCACCGGCCCGGTGGATGCATATCCGGCCGTGCTGCGCGGCCTCTCGCGCCCGGTTCTCTACGACTACGACCCGGCTTTCCTGGCGTTCTACGAAGCGGTCAACGACAAGGTCCAACGCGCCTTCCGGTCCTCGTCTCCTCCCGTGATCCTGCAAGGCGAGCCGGTGCTTGCGCTGGAAGCGGCCGCAGCCTCGCTGATCGCCAAGGGCGAAGTGGTGCTGAACCTGGTGTCCGGCGTTTACGGCAAGGGATTCGGCTATTGGGCGGCCCGCCATGCCGGCGAGGTTCTGGAACTGGCGGTCCCCTACAATGAGGTGCTCGACGCCGACGCCGTGGCCGACATCCTGCGCAAGCGGCCCGACATAGCCGTTGTCTCGCTCTGCCACCACGACACACCCTCCGGCACCATCAATCCCGCCGCCGCCATCGGCGCGGTCGTGCGCGCGGCGGGCAAGCTGCTGATCGTCGACGCGGTGTCGTCCTTCGGCGGCATGGACGTGCTGCCCGAGGCGGTGCATGCCGACATCTTCGTGACCGGCCCGAACAAATGCCTGGGCTGCCCGCCCGGACTGTCGCTTCTCCATGTCAGCGAGGCGGCATGGCGGAAGATGGAGACGAACCCCGACGCGCCGCGCGCTTCGGTGCTGTCCATCGTCGATTGGCGCCGCGCGCACGAGGCGACGCAATCTTTCCCCTTTACGCCCTCCGTTTCCGAGATCAACGCGCTCGATGCGGCGCTGGACCTCTACCTCGCCGAGGGCGACGAGGCTGTGTGGGCGCGTCACGCCCATACCGCGGCGGCGTGCCGGGCAGGCATCCAGGCCGCCGGGCTTTCGCTATGGCCGGCGCGCGAGGAGATCGCTTCGCCGACCTGCACCGCGGTCAAATTGCCGGATGGCATAGACGAAGCAAAGCTGAGGGGCACGATCCGCGACCGTTATGGCGTCGTGGTTTCGTCGGGGCGGGCGCAAACCCTGGGCAAGCTTGTCCGGATCGGGCACATGGGACCAACGGCCCGGCCGATCTATTCGCTTGTCGCGGTAGCCGCCGTCGCCAGCGGGCTCCAGGCGCTCGGCGTCAAGGGAATAGACATCGGCGCCGGGGTTTCGGCAGCGATGCGAGCCATCGATTCGGCAGCGGGCTGACGTTGCGGCTTCCGCTATGCCGGCCGGTAGTATAGTAGCATCGTCATACAAAGTCCCCCGCCCGGTGGTTGAGTCGCGGGACGCCGAGGAACCGATTCACGGGCTATGGCATGAACATAAAGGCAATGCCTCTCGATTTTAGGGTGACCAAGGCGGCCGCGCCGGTGCGCCACAGCGTCACCGAGAGCATTCGCAATTCGATCGCGCTTGGCTACTTCACCGCCGGCCAGCGCATTACGGAGCGCGACCTGTGCGAGATGACAGGCGTGAGCCGCACGGCCGTTCGAGAGTCCCTGCGCCAGCTCGAAAGCGAGGGCCTTGTGCAGGTCCTGCCGCATCGTGGGCCGATCGTTGCCCGCCTGTCGCCTGAGCAGGCGCAAGGAATTTACGAGGTTCGCGTCGAACTGGAGGGGCTTGCCTGCGAGCTCTTCACCCGCAACGCTACGGACGCTGACATTGGGGCTTTGAAGCGCGCCTTCGAAGTGTTGAAGGTGTCCGCCAGCAGTCCCGATCCACTAGAGCGCCTTACTGCCAAGAACGCCTTCTACGACCGCCTCATCGACGGAGCGCACAACGAGGCGCTCGGCCATACGCTGTCCGCGCTCAACGCGCGGGTCATGGTGCTGCGGGCAACGTCGCTGGGCGCGCCAGGGCGGACGCGCGAAAGTTTGCAGGAACTGGAAGAACTCGTCGGCCATCTTGCGGCGCGGCGCGGCAAGGATGCCCGCAAGGCGGCGGCCCGCCACGTGATGAACGCCGGCAAGGTCGCCATTGAAATTCTCCGCGCGCGGATGCTCGAGGAAGAATTGGCCCAGGCGGCCTCTTGAGTAGCCAGCAATCCGGCTCAGACGCCGGGCGTCGCTCCGCCATCCACATTGATCACCGTCCCGTGGACATAGGCCGCAGCCGGACTGCATAGGAAACGCACGACGTCGGCCACCTCATCCGGCGTACCGTAGCGGGCGATTCCCTGGCTGATCCTCATCTGCTCGCGCGCTTCCTCGACTGAAATGCCACGTTCATGTGCAAGCGTATCGATGCGCTTTTGCAGCCGCTCCGTCACAATATGACCTGGGCAAAGCGTGTTGATGCGCATGCCTGTGCCCTGCGCGCGCTTGGCGATCGCCTTGGTGAAGTTGATGAGAGCCGAGTTCACCGGACCACCGATCGTGAAATCCGGCTCGGGCGTGTGCGCGCCGACACCGGCGATGTTCACGATCGCTCCCTTGCTGGCGGCAAGCGCGTCCCAGGCGGCGCGGCAGAAGCGAACCGTCGCGTGGAACTTGAGCCCGAAGCCGTCGATGAAGTCGGCATCGCTCAGCGCTAGGAAATCGCCCCGCTTTGTCGCACCGGCATTGTTCACGAGCGCGTCGATGCTTCCCGTCTCGGCAAGCGTCCGCGCCACCACCAAAGCCGGGGCCTCGGGCAACGACAGATCCACCGCATGCTCGATGACGAACGGCGCGCCGGCCTGGCGCGCCACCTCCGCGGTTGCCGCCAGTTCGTCTGCCTGCCGCGCCGCAAGGCTGAGCGCGAATCCGTCCTTGGCAAGCCCGATGGCAAAGGCACGGCCAAGGCCGCGGCTGGCGCCGGTCACGATGGCTGTGCGCATTCCAAGACTCCTCAAATCGCCCACGCCTGTGCGGGCGCCGTGGCTGTGTATTCGGCACGCGGGATGCCCCAGGAATGGCAATTCCGCAAGCGTGAGTTTTTCCGATTGTAATACGGTATGATAGTGTTATCGTATTCTCACGCTGTCAATTGGAGCGTGCCGCAAGACGTGTCGGCGGGTGCTTCCCGTAGCCATGAGCGAGCGGCGCGCGCCATTCACCAGAAGTGAATCCGATGCGTCCGATCTTTGGACCCACCACCTCAGAAAGCCGATGCGCCGCCTATGGGCGGACGCAGGTAGTCCCTGTCGGATTTGCCGTGCAGTCGAGGGCGATCGGCGCGGGCATCTCGCCGATCCGGCGGTCGAGGGCGATCTCGGCGCGGGTTGCCCAACTCTTTCCCTTGAGACCGCACCACAGGCGCTGCACCGGCATGTCGTCACCTGCGGCGTTGCGCAGGAATACGGTTCCGTCGTCGGCGTCGGCCAGCAGGCTGAAGCGCAAGGATTGTCCCGGCGCTATGTCGCCCAAGGCGTTTGAAAACCAGTGCGCTATCGAGGCATCGCAGGCGAGCACGGTGTCGCCTGTGTTCTTGATCGTGACATCGAAGGATTGCGTGGCGGCTGCCGCCG
>Ga0335394_10002543_pt1 | contig 20540 bp, 13 predicted proteins | sample MAT03_FD_205741 | JGI IMG/M metagenome (GOLD analysis project Ga0335394, IMG submission 205741) | Freshwater microbial communities from Lake Fryxell liftoff mats and glacier meltwater in Antarctica - MAT-03 (spades assembly) (version 2) ...
GGACATTCGCATTGTCTGGAATGTTCTTCAATTTTGTCCATTTATCCTTTGCGGGATCGTACACCCATCCGCCCTCGGCGTTGTAGTACCATTCGTTCAAATCCTGCGACAACGCTGCCTCGCCTTTTCGCAAGGGCGCGTAGAGGCCACCCAAGACATAAAGTTTTCCACCTGCCGCCTCCGCCGAAGCGTAGGCACGCGGCACACCCGGAAAGTCCGCGAGGCGTTTCCAACCGGCTTTCAAATTTTTTGTATCCAGCACCAGCAGTGCCTTCGACACCGGACTCCGGTCCCTCCCCGCCTCTGTGTAGAAATTGCTAACGCTCGCACCGGGCGGGGTGAAGAAGTCCGCCGCGGCAATGAGGTAGATCCTGCTGCCGATCGTCACGGCGCTGCCTTGGCAGACGGGCCAGGGAACCTCGCAGCGTGTGTCGGTCCAAACCCACTTCCCTCCGTCACGATTCAGTCGATACGTCGACCGGTACGAATAGGGAGCGGTGTAATTGAAGCCGCCGATGGCGTAGAGCTCATTGTTTACCACCGCGGACAATGCGGCCTGACGGGGTGGCCCTGGAATATCGGGGATCCGTGTCCATCCGTCACTCGGCTTGGCGGGGTCGAACTGAAACGAAATTGCGGTGAATCCATCGGGTTTACCGCCGAACGCATCCGGATATTTTTGCACGACGTCTTTGGCATGACGCGAAAAACCGCCGGCTGAAATCAACTTGCCGTGCACGATCCCGCAGGCCGAATCCTGAATGCCCATTGGATATTCAGGACCCTCGGTCCACGTGATTTGAGGGACACCAGCCACGCTCGCCAACGGTGGAAAGCTCGCGGCCACCAGCAGGTATCCGACGAGGATTGAAGCACCATTAACGAGTCGCTGGTTCATATTTCTCGAGATGTTCGCTTTCGAAACTGTGGTTGCGGACATCCGCGGATGTCGCATTCGAACCGACCTTTACGGTCGCCCAAAACAGACTTAACCGATCGGGCACGCCGGCATAGTAGGAAAGCATGACCTTGCCTTCTCCCAGCGACCGAATCGCCGGGTGGCCGTAGGTCCATTTTACCATGTCAGCCCAGTATTCGACATAGTCGACGTTCTCCACGCCCTTTACCGGCTGGCCACGCACGGTCGTGGTATAGACGACCAATCGTTCGGGCCACGTCTTACCGCCATCGTGCGAAAGCCATAGCGTCATGGTGCCGGGCATTTCCCGATCGACGACAAACGCGAGAAGTCGGCCGTCCTCAAGGAGCAAGGGCGCCGAAATCTGACCCGGAATTCCCGTTTCGCGAATGACCGGACTAGGCGCCGCTGGGTCGGTGAGAGATCCTTTACAGAAATGGACCGTCAGGTCCCGTTTTTGTTCGATATCGTGCGTCCAGAAAAGCGCGAGAAAGTCGCCCGAGGCCTTACCCGTACACAACCGCTGATCCCAGTAGAAGACTTTGTTTTCGGGATGGCGTGCAATGAGGCGCGGTTCGCCGAACGTTTTTCCGTTATCGTAAGAAAGGACGCACCAAGCACCCGGAACCGCAGGCTTGCGATCGTTATAACTCTTGAGGCTTTCGAACGGGAAGGCGATCACCCCGTTCGACCAGCGCAGGATCGGGCCCGTGCTCGAACAACCGGTGAGATCGCCCACGCCGATCTGCTCCCATGCCGTCCACGTATTGCCGTCATCGGTTGAGAACGATTTGAGCTGTTTGCTGAACAAAAGGCCCTCGGTGACAGGATCGAACAGTTCACGCGAAGGGTCACTCCGGTCGTACCACGTGGAAATCAGCAGGAGTCTCCCCTTCTCTACTTCGACGATTTGGCAGGAAGAGAATGAACCGGGCACGCCTCCAAATTTCGTTTCGAAACGTGTCCCGAGCTCGATCCAGCTTATTCCCCCGTCGCGAGAACGAAACAGCTTCAATGTCGACGTGGACGAGTTCTTGGCGGGACCGATCTGACAACTGCAGAAAATTGAGCTGGAGGTGGCAATAAACAAACCGTTGAAAAACGCGATTCGCTCCGCTTCGGACCGTTTCGTCGTATCGCAGATGACTCCGTGATCTTCAAGTTGCATACTAGAAAGAGATGGGTTTCAGCTCGGCTTTCTCACCGAAATTGAAAAGCATAGAGTTTTACATTTCTAAGGTGAAAACGGAGTTTCACCGGCTTGCCCGCCCATAACTTCAAGTCCGGATTTCCCTTCCACTGCACACGCTGGGACAGGTCGGTTGCCGTATTGGTCACCGCGTCATCGACGCTGAAACCGGGGATCGCTTTACCCTCGGCGTCCAGCAGTTCGACACGCACAGAAGTACCTTCATCGATCCCATAGCCTTTGCGACTGGCCTCCATGTTGATCGTGAGCTCTTTTCCGGCGAAAACCATGGGCTTGGTCGTAAGCGTGCCAACATTGGGTCCGGCCTCAATCGAGGCGAATCCGTCCAGCGGAAGCGTAGCCAGGCCGATCGAGTCATAGACATTGTCTCCCAGTTCAAACAAGTCGTAGGACCCGCGCCAACGCGTGCCTGTGTAGTAGAGCCAGATTTTGCCATTGTGAGCGACGGGCTGAACGACGTAGGCGTTGCCATCGTCGAAAGCGCCATTCGCCCCCAAAGGGATAGTCTCTCCACGGAGCGGAGTGCGCGTGAAGCGAAGCCCATCGCGACTGAACGCAAGCTGCGGCACATGGGTAAGCAGGTTGGTCCGAAAAATCCACGGAAAGCCGAGATACATGCCTTCGTATTTCATCACCGGCATTCCGTAGAACTGGGTGTCGACCGGATCGATCTCGTCCGGCACCAGCGCGGGAACGATCGGTGTCCAGTGCTCAAAGTCATCGCTCGTCGAGTAGCCGATGATCCGCATGAGCCCGTTGCCCGCGGGCGGTGCAATACCCTGTTTCGAGCCTGGACGAAAATATGCCACGTACTTTTTAATCCGTTCGTCCCAACCGAGCAACGTGTGCACGTCGCTCGTATCGCGGATCACGGGGTTACCCGCATGGGTGGTCCAATGAAGACCGTCGGGCGAAAAATAGACGCCGACTCCAAAAACACCTTGCGCGTCTTTGGGACGCCAAGCGACGGCCTTGTAACGCCTGGCTGGATTCGGGTCGCGCATGTCCTTAATGATTCCCGCGTAGTTATGCATCCTCCCATCTGTGACTGGCGGAAGGAGATTGTTCGCAGTCGAACCCTTGAAATCGACCAAACCCAAGTTCGGTCGGTCCCATTTCAACCCGTCCCTCGAGGTCGCGTAACAAAGCGAGAAGCTCTCTTTGTACTGCGCGGCTTTCATCAAATTCTCATACTGGGAGAACGGCTTGGGGGGCACGATGTACGACATGTTCAGCACCCAATACCACATCTTGAAGATTTGCTCCTCCTCGTCGAAGAGAACGGAACCTACGTAGATGGTCTTACCCTCCCACGGCTTCTCCCCCCGCATGATCGGGTTGGCGAGGCTTTTCTCTGCAGGATTGAAGACGCGTGACACCCCGACGCGCTTACTGATAACATGATCATCGATCAGTAGCTGTTTCGCACTACCAATGACGACCGATTCGACTGTCTCCCCTGCAGATTCGAGGGGAACAAGGGACGAAACAACCACGACGAGCGCAACCCATGTCGCAGAGCATCGATTGAAAACGTAATTCATGAAGATTCCTTCGAGCTTTCTATTCCGTGCGTAGGCGTATCGATCTACCATTTGCGCGAAATGGTCAGATTGTAAGTGAGCGGAGGCGCCAATCCGAGCAGGCCTGGCCCTTCCGCACCGGTAATAATCCCCCGCTTGTCCTCCAGATTGTTGGCATTGATGGCGGCCTTGTATTTACCGAATGAATAGGATGCGAAACCCGTAACAAAGCTGTACGCCGGTATCTTTGGGAATCCTATGCCAGGCGACGCGCCCACCTCCGAGTAACCGAAGCCGACCTCGAGTCCCTTCGCGTTTCCGCCTTGGAAGAGAAACTTCGTGAGCGCGGTGTACTTCGTTTTGACCGCACGTGAGGGCTGCAAGCCAGCTTCGTTCTTCGGGTCAGCCGAATACGCCGTGACATAGGTCGACCATTCTCCTGGCCCAAGCGTCTGCACCCAACCAATGTCAGCCTCGAAGCCTTTATTCGTCTGGTTGCCCACCTGTTTGTTCCCAAATATGGTTTGCCCAGCGGCGTTTACGCCGAAAACTTGGACAAGGACATTGTCGTTTAAGATGTCGAAGTACGCGACCGTGCCGAAGAGGTGCTCGTTGATCGCATTGAACTTTACACCGATTTCTTTGCTTGTCCCCTTTTGGTTGACCAAGGGCGTTCCAAACGCGTCAAAACCGACTCTCGGAACGAACGACTCACCATAACTTCCGTAGATCGAGACGCCGGGGGTGAGGCGATAGACGGCACCGTAGTTCGGTACAATGGCCTTCTTAGCCTGATTGTTGGTTCCTGGCGTGACGTAGAGCACACCCGCCGCAAAGATGAGTTTTCCCTTAAGTGCAGTGAGAGTGTCTTGGGCGTAAGCGGTCCAGCCACCATTTCGAACAACCGCTTTCGCCGCCTGCACCTGAGGACCGGTGCCGCTGGGTACTAGGGTATCGGGAGCACCCGGACGGGATCTGACCGGTGCCGCAATCACGAACGGCGCCAAAAGAGTGTTGTACAAATCGTAGTTGTTTTTGTTTCGGAAGTAATTGAAGCCAGAACTCAATTGATTCTTAAAGCCTCCAAATTCCTTGATCCATGTCGCGTCCACATACGAATTGACGTTTATGGTTCTGAAAGGGAATTTTTCCGCGTAGACGCTGTTCACCGTTCGGTAATTGGGATATTCGGCCGGATTGAGAATCTGCGCGGCCGAACCCTGTGCGGTGGGCTGGTTGTAGTCCCAAAGCGTATAATAGCTCGTGCTACGAGCGCGCAGCGTAATCTCCGACGAAAGCTCGTAAATTCCTTCGATCAAGAACCGCTCCGTGTCCAAATCGAAATACGACCATTCCGTTCCCAGACTGAAACCGTTCTTGGAAATCTCGGAGACCTTTCCGGTGACCGGATCGATCAAACCCGAACCATAGGAACGCCCCTGTTCTCTCTGCAGCCCGGCGGAGAAACGCATCAAGAACTTTTTCGTCGCATACCAATCGACGCTGCCGCTGACCAATGTGTTGTTCTTGTAGTTATTGGAAGCGGTGCCTTTCCCCTGCCATCCCGCGTTGAACTGCTGCCCAGCGGTCACCCGGTAACGGATCGATTTGTCGGCGTTCAGCGGACCGCGTGCGGTGGCCGACGCGATGTAGGTGTCATAGTTTCCGATCGTAAACTGAACGTCGCCGGTTGGAACGGCGGTAGGCTCCTTGGTCACAAAGTTGACCCCGCCACTGATGTTTCCAAAGCTGTTAAATATCAGCGCTGTGGGACCCTTGACGATCTCGATCCGCTCAATGTCATACATCGTGACAAAACCGTAATTGGGATACGGGGTGCCATCCCTGAGCGGAGATTGGCGGAAACCGCGGACCGTAAAGTCTTCACGGTAAGACACGCGGTTGGTGACGCCACTACCGGCGTACTCCAAGACGCCGAGCAGATTGGTCGCGCCAATATCTTTGATGAAATCGGCGGTGATGATCGAGATGGACGTGGGAATCGCCAGCAATTCACCGGCACTTTTACGGCCGGAAAACGTCATCTGCGAATTCCAGCCGACGACATTGCTCTCTTTCAATACATACGGATTAAGCGTCACTACATCGACATCCTCCGTTTTCACCGAAGGTAGCGAATCGGCGCGAGTGGAGGTGGTTGGTTTCTGGCCCGGTGCACTGGCTTGCGCGAACGAGTTCGAAGGCTCGAGCACCCAGACGATACCAACTAGGGAGAACAAAAGCGCAGCTTTCTGAGCGCTGACAGGCATGTGCGTACGAATCCAAGTCATTTCGGTTTTCATGTTTGGTTTGCCCCAAGGTCCCTTGCCCGCGGCTCGGCAAGCTCAAGGTCCTTAGGTGGGAGTATATTGCAGCGGCGTGAGGAAAGTGCCCCTGTCAATTTATGTACACCAGCGCGCAATACGTGTTCATGTCCAGAAGAAAATGCAATTCTTGTCGCTAGCATGCATTGTAAAAAACAAATAGGATGTACTTCTTCCACGACATTAAAAACGAGCGTAAATTTTATTCTAAATATTTTTATAATAAGTTGTTATGAGATTTCGAAATGCACTTACCCAGTCGCTTACTCTGTGAGAAAAAGACTGCAAATTACCTAACTGAAAATAAATTGGTTTGACCACAATCTGTTTTCCATGCACTTGCATGCTTCAGCATAGCTAATCTTTTCGTTTGCCCTTGGGGAAGACACCGCGCTATGAAATCCGCGTTTGCAAGGCTCTCCGTCCTTTTGGCTTTGCTTGTAGTCCGCACCGCCGGACTCGCCGGCGAACGCGTGCTCTTCGGATTCGATGACCATAGCATCCCGTGGCAGCACAACCTGAAGCTGGTACCGGTCGCAGCCACGAAACATCCACAGAACCCGGTACTGCGTCGCGGACCCAAGGGGAGCGCAGATGAGTCCCACGCCATTCTTTACGGCTCCGTGTTCAAAGACGGTGATACCTTCCGGATGTGGTACCTCGGGATGCACGAGATAGCGACCGAGCCAGGCCGGCCACCCGACAGCTGGCGGCCGATGTGCTACGCCGAAAGCAAAGATGGCATCGCTTGGACAAAGCCCAATCTCGGACTGGTTGAGTTAAACGGAAATAAGGACAACAATATCTGCCTTATCCAAGGAGAGCCCCACTCCCTGACGCGGATCGACGATTTTCTTTCGATTCTCTACGAACCGGAAGATCCGAATCCGTCCCGTCGTTACAAATGCGCTTACATCGCCCATGTGCCCTACCACGAGATTCGTGGAGGCCTGAGCTCGATCGGAAAAAGAGAAACGGCGCCGTGCGTAACCATCTGCGCGACGAGTCCCGATGGATTGACGTGGCAGGTGGTCGGCGACCGGCCCGCGAACGCGAGCGGCGAACGCTTCGAAGTCGCGGGACTTTACCGTTTCGGCAACTTCTATTACTCGACGGGCCAACTCCTTCCCCCATGGACCTGGCGAGCCGATGGCAGGGATGCCGGCCGAATCATGCTGGCCTATCGCTCCCCCGATTTTGTCACGTGGTCACAAGCGAAAGCGCTCTCGTTCGCACGCCCCGGCCAACTGATGAACCCCCCTGTCGCCGGGCAACAAACCCACATGGGCGCCGGGTTGTGGAATCGGGGCAATGTGCTCGTCGGCCTTTACGGCATGTGGCAGGACGGTCCGACCGACCGGCCCGCTGGCGTCGATCGCCTCTGGGGTACACACATCGACCTCGGCTTGGTGGTGAGCAATGACGGCGTTCATTTCCGCGAGCCGGTCACCGACTTCAAAGTGATTCCCCGCGGTGCCAAAGGAGAATGGGACAGCGTCGCCTTGCTGCAAGGGCACGCCTTCGTCAATTCAGGCGATCGAACGATGATTTGGTATTCGCATTGGGATACAGGCGGCCCGACCGAGACGATGGAAATCGGCCTCGCAACGCTGCGGCGCGATGGCTTTGGATACCTTTCGTCGAAGGAGACCGGCGAAGGCGGACATTTCATCACGAGCACGATCGACGCCTCGAATCGCATCCAACAACTGCGAATCAACGCGGAGGGAGTGACCGCCACCTCGCCCCTGACCCTCGAGCTGCTCGACGACTCCGACCGTCCCATAAAAGGGTTCTCGGGCGTCGACAGCGCCAAGGTTACCGTCGCGGGGACCCAACAGGAGGTGATCTGGCCGAAAACGAAAGGTAGCAAATTGCCGATAGGAAGACCGTTTGCGATCAAGGCTACCTTTCCGAGGATCGGCGATGTGCAAGTCTATGCGCTCTATCTTGTCGACTGAGACAGCGACAGCGGCTCAATATGTGGAGAGGCACATTACGAACCTAAAAATGAGCGCGTTTCCGCACGGCTTTATAGCGCTGGGATTGACGGTGGGGACACTCGCGACCGCCGCACCGCTCGATTACAATTTTCACATTCGTCCGATCCTGTCGGACAACTGCTTTGCCTGTCATGGGCCGGACAAGGATGCGCGCAAGGCACGCCTCCGACTCGACAACCGCGATTCGGCGACCGCGCCCGCCAAATCCGGATTGATCGCGATTACTCCCGGGAGTTTGTCCGAAAGCGAACTCATCGCCCGCATCACGAGTGACGACGAGGAGGAGCGTATGCCACCGAAGGACGCGCACAAAGTCCTCAAACCCGAAGAGATCGCGCGGCTTAAACAGTGGATTGCCGAGGGGGCCGTTTATGCACGGCATTGGGCGTTCGAACCCTTGCTCAAGGCGGACATCCCCATCGTCACACACGCACCGGCGTCGGGCAATGCCGTCGATCGGTTCATCCTTGCACGGCTCGAAGCGGAAGGACTCCACCTTTCACCCGAAGCCGAAAAGCCCACGCTGCTCCGTCGTGTCACTCTGGATTTAACCGGGCTCCCCCCCACTCCGGTCGAAATCGATGCCTTTCAAAGCGACACGTCACCTCAAGCGTACGAAAACGTCGTCGAACGCCTGCTAGGCTCACCTCACTACGGGGAGCGCATGGCCCTCGATTGGTTGGATGCAGCGCGCTATGCCGACACCGATGGTTATCAGGCAGACCGCGATCGTGACATGTACGCGTGGCGCGATTGGGTAATTCAATCCTTCAACGAGAACAAATCTTTCGATGTCTTTACGATCGAACAACTGGCGGGGGATCTCCTCCCCAACCCAACGATCGATCAAAAAATCGCCACGGGATTCAACCGCAACCAGACCTTGAATCTCGAGGGTGGTGTGATCGCGGAAGAGTTTCTCGCGGAGTATGCGGCGGATCGGGTTGAAACCACGTCGACTGTTTGGCTCGGCGCAACCCTCGGATGCGCACGCTGTCACGACCACAAATTCGATCCGTTCACGCAAAAGGACTTCTACAGTCTCAAAGCGTTTTTCCACAATTCGTCCGAAGCCAATGCCGCCGACTCGAAACGCAGCAAACCTCCCTTCGTCAAATTACCCGCTCCGGAAATTCAGGCAAAACTGAGCGTGCTGCGTGGCCAAATTGCCGACACTCAAGCGCGAGAAGCCAAAATCTCCGCTCCTCCCGAACGGCTGTCCGCTTGGGCCGAACGATTGGCGCAGGCTACAGTCGAGTGGCACCCAACCGAACCCACCGCCGTCAATGCAGGCACGGCGACATCCGGAATCGATCCCAGCGGAAAACGGGTGCGTATTGGCGGCGGGGTTGGTCTCGGCACCTACGACATCGCCCTGACCGTCCACACCCCTCTTACGAAAATCACGGCGCTTCGACTGATGTGCGGGTCCGTCGAACCCGAGGCGACCCTGCAGTTGAAGGCCATTCGGGTAAAGCTAGCGTCAAAAACCGGCGCTGTGTCCAAACCTCTCACGCTCCACCCAGCCGAGGCAGACGATTCATTGAAACGATCGTCCGTTGCAGCGATCCTCGATACGTCCGATTCGACGCTCGCGGCGATCCAATTGAAATCGACGGCGTTGAGCACCATCGCTCTGGAATTGGATTCGGCGCTCGACGAAACGCGACCGATCGACTTGGAAATCGTCGTGACGATTCGCAGCGCCGACAGCGACACCGTCTGGAGCGTCGAAGCGACCAATGCCGAGCCTGACCTGATCGCTCCAACTGCAGCGATGGCCGCAGCGCGGGTTTTGCCGGATGCGTGGGCCAATGAAGAGCGAAATCAATTGGTGGATACGTGGACCTCACGGCTCCCCGAACGCCGCCAGCTCGTCGACCGGATCGCCTCGCTCAACCTCGAGGTTGAAGGACTCGAGAAGCAAATCCCCACGACGATGGTGATGGATGAGATGTCGCCGCGCAAGACGTTCGTCTTGATGCGCGGCGCCTACGACCAACCGGGAGAGGAAGTCTTCGCAAATACGCCAGCCGCACTCCCGCCCATGGGAGCGAATTTGCCGCGAGATCGACTGGGGTTAGCTCGCTGGCTGACGGATCCCACTAATCCCCTGCCCGCTCGGGTGACAGTCAATCGATTCTGGCAATCGCTCTTCGGAAACGGCCTCGTCCGCACCGCCGACAACTTCGGATCGCAGGGTGAACCTCCAACGCATCCGGAGCTGCTGGACTGGCTGTCGCTGGAGTTTATCCGCAGCGGATGGGACGTGAAGGCGACGATGCGCTCGCTCGTGATGAGCGCGACCTATCGCCAAAGCTCGCGGCTGACGCCTGCTCTTAGAGATCGCGATCCTGAGAACCGTCTCCTCGCCCGTGGATCGCGCTTCCGGCTCCCGGCGGAATTCGTGCGCGACCAGGCACTCGCGGCCAGCGGATTGTTGGTGGAGAAAATCGGCGGCCCCTCCGTCAAGCCGTACCACCCGGCCGGCCTTTACGAACAAATTGGATATGACCAAAAGGCCGTCTACGCGCAGGGTAAAGGCGACGATCTCTACCGCCGCAGCCTCTACACGTACTGGAAGCGGTCGATCCCCAGCCCGACGATGACCGTATTCGACGCGCCCTTCCGGGAGACCTGCACGATTCGGCGGCCGCGCACCAACACTCCGCTCCAGGCATTGGCGCTCATGAACGATCCCACGTTTGTCGAGGCCGCTCGTTTCCTCGCTCAGCGCATGCTGCTCGAAGGCGGCGCAACAATTACGTCAAAGCTCACGCTGGGTTTTCGACTGGCAACCGCGCGGCTCCCGCGCTCCGAAGAACTCGCCGTGCTGCTGCGTGCGTGGGAACGCGCGTTCAAAGATTTTCAATCCGATGCTCAAGGATCATTGGCGCTGCTCAGCGTCGGCGAGACCCGTTCGGACGCGGCCCTGGATCGCACCCAACTCGCCGCGCTGACGATCGTGGCGAGTTCGATCCTGAACCTGGACGAAATCGTCACCAAGGAGTAGCCAGCCATGCACGTCCCTTCCCTTCTCCACGTCACTCGGCGGCAATTTCTCGGACGCGCCGCCACCGGCGTCGGATCTGCCGCGCTCGCAATGCTCATGAACCCGCGGATCTTCGCCGCACAAGGCATCGCCGGACTCCCGCATTTCGCGCCGAAGGCCAAGCGTGTCATCTGGCTCACTCAGGCAGGCGCGCCCTCCCAGCTCGATATGTTCGACTACAAGCCGACGTTGCATGAGCGGTTCAACCAGGATTTGCCGGACTCCGTCAGACAAGGTCAACGCATCACCACACTGACCTCCGGCCAGCGCCGGTTGCCGGTCGCACCGTCGCTCTTCGCGTTCCAGCAATACGGTCAGTCGGGACAGTGGATGAGCGAATTGCTTCCGCACACAGCTCGCCTGGCGGACGATCTCTGTGTCATCCGATCGCTCCACACCGAAGCGATCAACCACGATCCGGCGATGACAATGCTGCAGACGGGTCACCAGATTTCCGGTCGGCCCTCGATGGGTGCCTGGGTTTCCTACGGTCTGGGCTCCGAAAACGACAACTTGCCGGCATTCGTCGTGATGATTTCCCAGCCGAGCACAGAGACCGGTTCGCAGCCCCTGCACGAACGCATGTGGGGCACGGGGTTCATGCCGTCGAATTACCAAGGCGTGCGTTTCGGATCGGGCAACGATCCTGTGCTTTTTCTTTCGAACCCGGATGGCATGACCGATGAACGGCGTCGCGCGATGCTCTCCGATGTCGCCGCGTTGAACGAAATGAAGTTTCAGGACTATCAGGATCCGGAGACGCGGTCACGAATCGCTCAATACGAGATGGCATTCCGCATGCAGGCGGCGGTCCCCGAGCTCGCCGATCTTTCGCGAGAGCCGGCCTCCGTTTTCGAACGTTATGGACCGGAGTCGCGAAAGCCCGGAACCTACGCTGCGAATTGCATTTTAGCCCGTCGCCTGGCCGAGCGCAACGTGCGCTTCATCCAACTCTACCACCGCGGGTGGGACCAGCATCAGAAGCTACCGGAGAAAATTCGCGTTCAATGTGCCGATACCGATCGACCCTCGGCAGCGCTGCTTCAGGATCTCAAGGACCGTGGTCTGCTCAAAGATACCCTCGTCATCTGGGGCGGTGAGTTTGGACGTACCGTGTATTCCGAAGGCGCGTTGACCGGGACAAACTACGGACGCGATCACCACCCGCGTTGTTTTACGGTTTGGCTGGCTGGAGCCGGCGTGAAACCCGGGTTCAGCTTCGGTGCAACGGACGACTATTCCTACAACATCGCGCAGGACCCGGTCCACATCCACGATCTCAACGCGACCGTCCTACACCTTCTCGGAATAGATCACACGCGGCTCACCTACGCGCACCAAGGTCGCGACTACCGGCTCACCGATGTGCATGGAGCCGTGGTCCGTGGGATTCTGAGCTGACTTCCAAGAGTTGTTTTACCGCCCCTCCACCACTTCGCTCAACCCGGTCCGGTTTCGGGACATCAATCGATGAATTCTCGCATGAACACACCTCTCAACGTCACCGCAATTCTCTGTTTCGCCGCCGCCCTTCTTACCCCCGCTCGGCTTAAATCGGCAGAACCCAGCGGAAACGTTGCGACGGGATTCTACTTTCCGTCCACCGGCGTAACAGTGGAAAAGCAGGCCCTTCTCCTGTCGATCGACGACTACCTTCTGCCGATTCGAGAAAATGTGGGGATCTATCTATCCACACCGAAAACACGCAAAGAGCCTGTACTCGTTCCAAGCAAGGAGAACTCCGCAGCGCCGGACCAAGTCGCAGCCAACTTCTACGGCGCAGTCCTCCATGAAGAAGGAAAATACCGCATGTGGTACTACGCGATTGGACTCAAAGAACCCGGCAATGCGTACCGGCCCGACCAGAAGAACCTTTTGCTGGGACCCGTTTGCTACGCAGAAAGCGACGATGGCCTCACGTGGACGAAACCCAACCTGGGCCAGGTGACTTTCCGAGGGAGCAAACGGAATAACGCTATCGCCCTACCCGATGCGATGATTGAAGGCGTTCACGTGATCAAAGACGAAGCGGAAACCGATCCACAACGCCGTTACAAAATGGTGTACAATCCACACGACGGAAAAACATGGGTCATCCGTACCGCAACCAGCCCCGACGGACTGCACTGGAATGCGGCTGAGCACTTTGGAATCGATCAATTTCTGGAAACCGCATCGTTCTACAAATTTAACGAAACCTACGTCGTGCACGGGCAACGGATTACTCACAGCGAAGGCGGACACCCGAGTGGGCGCCAGGGACGGGCAATTATATCGACCGATTTCGACACGTGGTTGGGTGGTAACGCCGTAGCCTTCGACCTGCCGGAACCGGCGAAACCCGAGGAACGCGGTCCACGCAAGCCCTATGACCAGGTCCATCTCGGCGTGGGCGCGGCCAGCTACGGGAATGTCGCCATCGGGCTCTACGGACTCTGGCACAACATGCCAGGCGACAACGACTCGCAGAAACGCTGGGGCTGGTTCGGCTACGGGAAAATCTCCTGCGATCTCGGTCTCGTCATCAGCAACGATGGCCTTCATTTTCGAGAACCGGTCAAAGGTCGCGCGTACATCGCGTCACAGGATTCCCCCGCCACGCCGATCGATGGAAAGCCGTGGCCTACCATCCTCTGTCAATCGGGTAACGGAATTCTCAACGTTGGCGATGAAACGCGGATCTACTTCGGTCGGTGGAGAAACGCCGACTATGAAACCGGCGATTACGCTGAGGTCGCATTGGCCACGCTTCCGCGTGACCGCTGGGGTTCTCTTGGCCTCTATCCCGGCGGTTTGGACCACAGCCCGAAGCAAAGTACGGGTGCTGTTTGGTCTGCTCCAGTACGCCTGCCGAAATCCGGCTGCAGCGTGGTTTTGAATGCTGACCACGCACGACGCATGTCAGTAGAAATTGCCGACGAAAAATTCAAACTCATCTCCGCCTACTCCGGCACCCGCAGCGGAAAGCCAACGCTGGACAGCGGCCTGGATTGTCCGGTCACGTGGACCGAGGGCGACCTCGCGAAGCTAGGGGGACAAACCGTTCGTTTCAAAATCAATTTCGAACGCCACCCCGACGCGGACTCCCGACTGTTTGCCGTTTATCTCCGCAGCCGCTAGGCTGGGGGCGAACGGGACCAATGAGGGGGCACAGGGCTGCGACGCTGCTCGGGGGAAGGCTGCGTTAAAGCATGTCGACGTCGGCAATCTGTTCGACATCACGCGGACGGTCGATCTCGACGGGGGCGTGGTCATTTAAGTCGTGTGGCGTCGCGCCGCTTACAACACAGCCAACCCTTCTGAAATCGCGGGGACATCGATAAGCGGATTTATTCGCGTTAGGTGGAGAGAATCTTACCGGGAACGCTGTTGAACTCTCCCGATCCCGGCTGGAAGGGATAACGACGTTTGATTTCGTCGCTCAAAATGATCCCGAATCCCGGCCGGTCGGGCGGGAGGACGTAGCCGTCCTTCATCGCCAATCCCCCGTCGATCAAATCCGAATGCAAGCCGGCGTAGTCGGGAGCAACCTCGAGAATGCAGGTGTTGGCGGCGGCAAAGCCTGCGTGGACATTCTGCATCAGCGAACCACCCGCGCCCCACGCGTGGGTGGCAATTTGGCGCCCGCGATCCGCCATCATCTTGGCAACTGCCATGAACTCTCCTATTCCCCCCGTAAAGGAGGCATCGGGTTGGCCAATGTCGAAGCAGTTTTGTTCTGCAAACACCCGCCATTCATATGCTGCCGTGAGGCACTCACCGCCGGCAATGGAAACAGAAGTGGCCTTGCAGAGTTCCGCATATCCCCACGGATCCGTGTAGTGCAGCGGTTCCTCAAAGAAAAACAGGTTGTACGGCTCCAGTGCTTTAGCCGCTGCGATCGCAATTTCCACGGTCCAGGTCGCTCCCGTGCTGTTGCCCATATGCCCGTCAAGCATCAGCCAGGCGTCAGCCCCCGCGTGAGACCGCATGAACGCCAGCTTGTCCGCTTCAAAGTCGGCGGCCTCAGTCGGTGTGATGGGCGTGTACCACCCCAAATTGGCCGAGACACTTCCGGTTCCGACTTTGATTCCGCGAAAGCCGAGAGAAAAATAGTGATCGATTTTCTGTCCTAGGCGGTCCTTGGGGTAGTTGCTCGGTCCACCCGTCGCATATGCCGGCAAGCGCGCATGCTTGGAGCCTCCGAGCAGCGCGTGCACCGGCTGACCCAGAAGTTTACCTTTCAAATCCCACAGGGCGGCCTCGATGCCATTCAGAACTGAAACACCCAGACCGACACGACACCAGAAGTTCCCGCAGTGGTACATCCTACGCCACAACTCCGGAATATCGTCGACGGTTTGACCGATCAGGATCGGTTTAAAAAATTCGACGATGGCCGGCACCGCCTCCGGGCAGAAGTACCCCGCGTAGGTTTCTCCAATCCCTCGTTCTTTTCCTCCAGTGAATACTTCAATAAATGCTGCGCTGCGGAGGCCACGCGACTCGATCATGTAAGGGTCGTGGGTGCAAGGACCCGTCAGCAAAGTCGTCCTAACGTCTGTGATCTTCATGGTGATTAAAGCGACGAAGTCTCAATGGGTGCCTTTAAAAATTCTATCCACCCACGGTCGAAACGCATCGGATCAAAGGCGAATCTTGATCACCACCTTCTTGACTCGATTGGGCGAGCGCCAAAGGCAGCAGGGCTTGTGGCCATCGCTGGGAAACAAGAAAACGAAATTGCGCGGCCCCAGAAAAAGGGGGAAATCGTCGCTCCCGTTGTAAAGCGCCGCGTCGTTATCGGTGGAATACGGCACGGTCATCCTCAACTGCGAGAGAGGAGCGTATTGGATGATTTCCTCGCCTGCGGCGATGAAATGCAGGTCGATAAAAAGGCGGTGGGACTCAAAGAGCGTCGAACTTGCTATCGAAGGCTCGTAACTTTGAACCAGCGCGAAAACGTCGTTCCCGTCGAGTGGAACGCGTCCATCCGAGGTGTGCGGGTCGAATGTCTCCAAGTATCTCAGCCCGAGCTCAAAACGTGGGCCCAACGGTAGATACAGGCCGGCATTATCCAACGTGTCATAGATCATGTGGTTAAAGGAGAGGAAAGAACCGGGTAAATGTGCCTGTGGGCGTCAAAGAGGGACTTTGGCCCCTTTGGAAGGAACATCTTTGAAATCGTCCTGCCTGTTTTATATTTTAAATGCTGGTGCATGCACAAGTATTAATTGATCGGAACACCATGATCAAACGAGTTGATGTCTCGAACTACATTAGAATGCCTCCAAATATTGAATACTTTAAAATTGCGATAGTGAATTATTCCTCTTTAAGTCAACCGATTATGTGAAATACCTGGAGTACAGATCGTTTCAAAACCGGCCTCATTAGTTTTAAAAGTAATGGATCGCTCAAGTCGAGTGCAACATCACACACCTTGGTTGAGATGAATAGAACGACATTGCATACAAAACGAGATGCGACCCCTCGTCGGGCTCCTTTCCACACTTGAGGCCGGCAAGAAACCGCATTCCCACGGCACGCTCTATAGAATTACGGAATCCTACAGCAGCCTCCTAACGGGGCGCCCTTTTCTTTGCTCGCGGAACGCCGCCACCCGCCGAGCGAAGGCACGTCGGGGGAACGGGAGGGTCCGCCGACGGTGGGCAGGTAACTTAGGTGGAAGAGATGCGGAGCGCTTGATCGAGGTCTTCGGTGATATCGGCGATATCCTCAAGGCCGACGGCCAGGCGAATGTAGTCGGGGCGCACGCCGGTCGCCATTTGTTCCTCGGCGGTGAGTTGTTGATGGGTCGTGGTCGCGGGATGGATCACGAGGCTTTTCGCGTCGCCGATATTGGCGAGATGCGAGAACAGCTTCACGCCACCGATAAATTTTCGGCCGGCATCGATCCCCCCTTTGATGCCGAAACCCACGATTCCGCCGAAGCCCTTCTTGAGGTACTTGGCTGCGTTGGCGTGGTTAACGTCGTCGGCGAGTCCCGGGTAGGTCACCCAGCTCACCGAGGGATGACTCTTGAGGAATTTAGCGACCGCGAGGGCGTTCTCGCAATGCTGCCGCTGCCGGAGCGGGAGGGTCTCAAGACCCTGCAGAAATTGGAAAGCGTTGAACGGACTCATCGCTGCGCCGATGTCGCGCAATAGCTGTACCCGCACTTTGATAATGAAGGCGACATTGCCCATGCCGGGGAAGTTGCCGAAGACGTCCCAAAACTTGAGGCCGTGATAGCTCGGATCGGGTTCGGTGAACTCCGGAAACTTGCCGTTGTTCCAGGCAAATTTTCCACCGTCGACAATCACGCCACCGATGCTGGTGCCGTGACCCCCGATGTACTTGGTGGCAGAATTCACGAGGATGTCCGCACCGAGCTCGAGCGGACGAATCAGGCCCACCCCGATGGTGTTGTCCACGACGAGCGGTAGTCCGGCGTCGTGGGCCAGCTTGGAAAGGTTCTCGAAATCGGGCACATCGAGTTTGGGGTTACCGATGGTCTCCGCGAAAATCGCGCGCGTCTTGGGCGTGATGGCGGCGCGGAAGGCCTGTAGATTCCCCGAATCGACGAACTTGACGGTGCGTCCCAGCTTGGGGAGTGTGTAGTGGAACAGCTGGTACGTACCGCCGTAGAGGTTGTTGGCCGAAACGATCTCGTCGCCGACCTGGGTGATGTTGAGCAGCGCCAGGGTGGTGGCGGCTTGTCCGGAGGAAACTCCCAGTGCGCCGACCCCGCCTTCGATCGCGGCGATGCGCTGTTCGAACACATCGGTCGTCGGATTCATGATCCGCGTGTAGATGTTTCCAAATTCCTTCAGCGCAAAAAGATTGGCCGCGTGCTCCGCGCTCTTGAAGACGAACGACGTCGTCTGATAAATGGGCACGGCACGCGCGCCGGTGGTGGGGTCGGGAACTTGTCCCGCATGGAGGGCCAGCGTGCTGGGGCGATATGACGGATTGCTCATAGGTAGGGTCAGGGTTGCGGTTGCGTGTGAGCGGGTAATCGGCTTAAATGTTTTCTCTTAGTAATCTTGGCTCGCTCAGGGTCGCGACCGGTGGACAGAACGACGTGATATCACCAGCAAGCGTCAACGTTAAATGCATCCAGGTCGAGCCAAGTCGATTCAGACGCGATCGCACTCCCTAACATCCAAAGATCGAACGCGCCAAACTTAATTGCAGAGTGCCTCACGGTCGATTACAGGCAACGAAGCGGTAAATCGGTTTCGGCCCAGACCGAATCTCGAATAGACGCACGGATTTTCGAAGAACCGTGCTAAAAAGGGGGATGGCAAGACACGTCAGAAGAGGCGAATCTGGGGATCGACTCGAAGTTCGATGTCATCTATTGAACTAGCTCTTTATCGATCAGCAGTTTGTAGAAATAACTAGCCGCCACCCGCTCTTTCCGCGGGAGGGTGAAGGGGTTTGGTTCGACTCCATCGGGTCGACACCTTTGTTGGCGCATTTCTTACGGAATCGAGTGCTTACTCCGGTCGATACGCCGGTCAGCACATGGGAATCGTGTCACCGGAGGACGGCGGATACCCGAAACCGCTTCAGGACAAACTGAGGAAAGCGGGCATCGCCTTCGGTTGGCTGAAGCCGACTTTTCGGACTGCCTGAAGGCAGCACTCCAAACTCGATCTCCGCCGGCCTGAGCTCGGAGTCCGGCCTTAAGGCCGTCCGAACACTCCGGAAAGTTCCCGAGAGCGGCGCGCTGCGTGCGGAATGGGTGGCGGCCCGTCAGAATCGGCTGGGCTTCTCATGGCTTTCCATCGCTCGTCGTCTTCCGATCGTTTTTGTACGCCCCACGGATGTTGAGCGCTGCCAATGCCGCTTGGAGGAAAACAAGCGCATAGGCCTTCGCTGACCACCCCCAAGCGATCCACAGCACATTGCTCACAAGAAAAAGCCAGAAACCGATCTTCCGTTTTCTTTTAGATTGGGAGGCGACCAGCCAAGCCGAGAGAATCGTTACGGCCATCGCTGGCCATTGCAGGAAATCAATCATGCCGTCGCCAGAAGGCACACGTTCGCCCTCTTGCGTCCCGTCGTCCGAGCGTGTAAAGGCGGTAGGAGGTCACAAATGCAACATCGGCGGCATCGCGACCGTAAGCAATCACGATACGCCCGATGCCAGAAGGGTTTTGCCGCACGTCGAACGTGTTTACCCGCGTTTTTATGCCCACGGCCCTCGATCGACTCCTCGAAGGAGAGGAACTCGCCGATCGCGTGTCGTACCTGCCCAGCCTTCGCTGAAGGTCTCAGGGAATCCGCGCTGCGGTCGCAGGGCGTCCGTTTTTCAGCACGAAATCGAGGAGAGGACGCGACTCGAAGAACGCCGGGATCTCGGCGTGCCCCGCATCCTCGACGATCGCGAGATCCATTTTCCCGCCCAACGCACGGTAACGCTCGAGCACCACGGCGCTATTTTGCTCGAGTGGGACGATTTTATCGGCGTCCCCATGGAGGTGGAAGATCGGAATACCGTGGGCCGCGAGCGGTGCCAGTCGGTCGATCGGGTTGTGCCGTGGGAGTTGTTCGGTGAGCTCCGCGACCGTCAGCCCATAGGCGGGCGCCGCGCGCGTGAGGTTCGGATAACTGCGGAGATCGCACACCGGGTAGATGCCCACGATGCAAGCGACCGCTTCGGGACGATCGGCCGCGAAATTATAGACAAACAAACCGCCGCGGCTTTGTCCCATCAGGCACACCTTCGGATCCATCCCGTGATCGCGCACCAGCGCCCGGTAGAATTCCCAGTACACCTCGCGCGCCATCGGGTTGCCCATGGCCTCGCCCGCGTCGACTCCGCAGATCGCGAAACCGGCATCGAGCAGCCGTTCCGCGTACCAGCTCATGGTTTTCGCCGGACGGCCCTTCAACGTCGGCGCGTACAACACCCACGGACGCGGGCTGGCGCGCGGGGCGGTGCGAGAGACGACGATGAAGCCCATCCGTTCGCCCACTCTCACCTCCGATCGCACCCCGCCGAAATCGAGCGGAGCGTCGGCCGACTGCGCGCGAAGGGCGCCCGTACCGAGCCAGGCAACCAAGACGGCGAACCCGCACAGCGAAACGAAAGGGCGGAGGTGACTTGTTTTCATAACGGCCATTCCGATGTCACGTAGCACGATCGATCCGTCGAAGCGGCAAAATTCCTTTCGGATCGTTCCTCGGCGTGAGTAAGCCTTCGGAACGATCGCGGCCGAAAACGCGCCATCGGCGGTTGCACCTCGAGTCGGAACGTCTTTCTCTGAGGCAACCGCTCCTCGTCGATGAAGCTTAAAGCTATTTTGGGGGTGTTATTCGCGACCGTCCTCCAGTTTGCCAGATCGACGTTTTTATTTCGATACGCCGTGCGCTCACCCTACCTGAGTTCGGAGTCCGGCCTTCAGGCCGTCCGAAATCCCTTCGATCACGCCGTTCCCATTCCATCGGAACGGGCTAAAGCCCGGACTCCAAACGCAACCCGTCCGAGTTGGGAGTCCGGCCTTCAGGCCGTCCGA
>Ga0335394_10002546_pt1 | contig 20529 bp, 18 predicted proteins | sample MAT03_FD_205741 | JGI IMG/M metagenome (GOLD analysis project Ga0335394, IMG submission 205741) | Freshwater microbial communities from Lake Fryxell liftoff mats and glacier meltwater in Antarctica - MAT-03 (spades assembly) (version 2) ...
TCCATAAATAGACGCCAAAAAATCGAAAAACCAACTGCAAACACCTGAAACCCAACCCTGTACGGCCCCAAGCCAAAAATCCCCGGAATGCCGCGCCCCATTGAACCAAAACCAAACCCCGATTGCCGGCCCCATTGAACCAAAACCAATCCCCGATTGCTAATCCCAATGAACCCCAAATTACTTTTTTTAAAAACCACCCAAACCACATGAAAACGCATTTCCAATCAGAATGGGCAATCCTTCCAGTTGCCCCCAATTCCAAACACCGGTACCGATTAGCACGCCCAAAAATCCACCCACCCTAAGGGTACGGGCAACCCCTGCGGTCGCCCCGAACGCCCCAAAAAACCAACCCCGATTGCCAAACCTCAGCCAAAACCAACCCCCATTTACCGCCCCAAGCCCCAATTCCTTAAACCGCCCCCCAATCAACCGGACGTCCCGGTAAGTCCATCCAACCCAAGATCATACGGCCCCCTGTATGACCTCGTTTCCAAATGAAGTGCCCAGCCCGTTTCCTTCCGGAGGAAACGGGCTTTTTTATTTGGCTTTTGCGGATTTACAGATAGAACGCATAGCTTTGCCCGTTTTTTGATCCACGCCTGATCGTCTATCCAACCATTCTGTATGCGCATTTTATTTCAAGTTACGATATTGCTCGCGGTGTTTGCCGGCTGTTCCGCCCAAAACCCATGGTATACCCCCTACCCGTACCCCATCGCCAAAGAGGCCACGGGCGACAGCGCAATGGTTGTCACGGCCCATCCGCTCGCAACGCAAGTCGGCGTGGAGGTACTGCGCAAAGGCGGCAATGCCATCGATGCGGCCATTGCCGTACAGTTTGCCCTGGCGGTGGTTTACCCGCAGGCCGGAAACATCGGCGGCGGCGGGTTCTTGGTTTACCGGGATAAAAACAACGGAGTGGCTACCTTGGATTATCGAGAAAAAGCGCCCAAAGCAGCCACGGAAACCATGTACCTGGACTCCCTTGGCAATGTAATGACAAAAAAAAGCCGCTTCGGCATACTCGCCTGCGGTGTGCCCGGCACCGTCGATGGCATGTGGGAAGCGCATAAAAAATACGGTCGCCTGATGTGGGCCCAACTCCTCACCCCGGCCATCGAACTGGCTGAAAAAGGCTTTCAGATCACCGAACAGGAAGCGAAAAACCTGAACAATGAACGCGTCAATTTTGTACGCAACAGCACTATTGTACCGCCTTTCGTAAAATTCGACGGTTGGAAAGCCGGCGACTGGCTCATCCAATACGACCTGTCCCGCACCCTCCGCCGCATCGCCAGCGACGGGCGTTCCGGATTTTACAACGACGCCACGGCCGCACTCATCGTCCACGAAATGGATATGCAGCATGGCCTCATCACCGCCGAAGACCTTAGCACCTATCACAGCGTATGGCGAAAACCGCTGGAATTCGACTATAAAGACCTGCACATCATCACAATGCCCCCTCCCAGCAGCGGCGGCATCATCCTGCAGCAATTGCTGTACCTGACCGGCCAATACCCGCTCAAAACCTACGGCTTCCACTCGGCCGACGCTGTTCACCTCATGGCGGAAGCCGAACGCCGCGCCTATGCTGACCGCGCCGAACACCTTGGAGACCCCGATTTCTGGAAGGTTCACATCAAACAACTCACCGATACCGCATACCTGAAAAACAGAATGGCCGATTTTAATTCGAATACGGCGACACCCAGTAAAAAAATAACTGCGGGCACACTGAAAGAAAGCGAAGAAACCACACACTATTCCATCGTAGACTGGGAAGGCAACGCCGTTTCGGTTACCACTACGCTGAACGACAGCTACGGCAGCCGCAGCGTGGTTTCGGGCGCGGGTTTTATCCTGAACAATGAAATGGACGACTTCAGCGCAAAACCCGGCGCATCCAACATCTACGGCGCCCTCGGCGGAAAAGCCAATGCCATTGCGCCCGGAAAACGCCCCTTGAGCAGCATGACCCCCACCATCGTCACCCGAAACGGCAAAACATGGATGGTTCTGGGCACACCCGGGGGCACCACTATTCCTACCAGCGTCTTTCAGATCATCGTCAACGTGGCTGAATTGGGCATGACCTTACCCGAAGCGGTGAAAGCCAAACGTTTTCACCACCAATGGAAACCGGACACTATTCAGATCGAAGAAGGGGCTTTTTCAGACGATGTGCTGCTGCAACTGGAAAAAAAGGGCCATCAGATCACCCCACGTGGCGTTATCGGTCGAGTGGAAGCCATTATACGCCTCGTAAACGGTACCTGGCAAGGCGTAGCCGATGATCGGGGCGACGACTCGGCACAGGGATTTTGATTCACCACAAAGTTCACAAAGTCACACAAGGTTTTTTTGAACCTTGTGTGACTTTGTGAACTTTGTGGTGAATTTTTTTAACGTTATATCCCTGGGTCTTCCATGATCGCATCGCCAAAAATTGTTATCGCCGGGTCCGGCCGGATTGCCTGGCATTTAGGCAGACGACTGAAAACCAAGGGCTTACACGTGGCACAGGTGATCAGCCGCACCCTGGAACACGCCGTAGCACTGGGAGAAGCACTGGGTTGTGCCTCAACCGACGATTGGGCTGCCATACGCTCCGACGCGGACTGGATACTGATTGCCGTGCGCGACGATTCGATTGAGGCGGTAGCGGGTCTTCTAGCGCCGCATGCGCCCGACGCCTTTGTAACCCACACCTCGGGCGCCACCCCGGGCAAGGCGCTGGCGCCATTTTTCGCGCGATACGGGGTTTTTTATCCACTACAGACCTTTTCCATGGACCGCACACCGGTTTGGTCAAAAATACCGTTCTGCGTGGACGCTGTGCAAAAAGAGGATCTACTTTTTTTGAAAAAAACGGCTAAAACCATCGGAAATCTGGTGTATCAGGTGAACGATGAGCAACGCGCCCGGCTGCACGTCGCAGCCGTTTTTGCCAATAACTTCGTCAACCACTGTTTCGCTATTGCCGAAAAACTCCTTGAAGATAAAGACCTGCCCTTCGACTTAATTCAGCCACTGATGGAAGAAACCCTGGCCAAAGTCCTGCACGACTCCCCCGCCAAAATGCAAACGGGTCCGGCCATCCGCGGCGACGCAGCCACCGTCGCCCGCCACCTGGATCTGCTGAAAATGCATCCCGAATGGCAGGAACTGTACAAACGTATCTCCCGCAGTATCAATCCGTTAGTAGTAGGCCTCGAAGAGGTCTGACGTTAAATAATATGCATGTTGCTAAACAAACGTTTGGCCTCTCCGAGGCCTGGAAATAATGGCTACCGATGATTTCTACAAACGTTTGGCCTCTCCGAGGCCGGGAGTTAACGGCATTGGGCTTATGCTGATAAACCCATAAATTTGCCGAGCGCTTAACAAGCCAGGACAGGAAGAAATGTCTTGCTAAACAACATGCTACACCTAAACTTCACACCCTTCCCAACCCTCCACACCCAAAGACTGATCTTAAGACCCTTCCGCTCTGAAGACGTTCACAACCTGTTTCGCCTGCGGTCGGATCCTGCTGTCACGCAATACTTCCAGCGTCCGGGCGAACCATCTCTGGCAGATGCCCAGGCCCGGGTGGACAAAATCAGCGACGGGATCGCCCGGAACGAAATGATCGGCTGGGTCATGGCTTTAAAAGACGATCCGGCCCTGGTCGGCACGATCGGGTTCCACAAGATTTATACGGATATACAACGGGCGGAAGTAGGGTATCTGCTGGACCCTGCCTTGTGGGGCAAAAAATTGATGAGCGAAGCCCTTCAGGCGGTGATGGACTACGGAGCCAGGATCATGCGGTTGCGCTCGATAGAAGCACAGGTAAATCCTGAAAACAAAGCGTCCCTTTCCTTATTGGCACAGAACGGTTTTAAGGAGGAATCCTACCGGAAGGAAGACGTTCTTTTTGAAGGGGTTTTGTACGATACCGTGGTTTATTCCATACAGTTTTAGCTCCTCGTACTTGGAAAAGACTTTTGCCTTGCCTTTCCCCGATGCATTGCTAAAAACCAGCTTCCAGCCTCCATGATCTCCGTTTACCAGCTAAAACCGGCGTTTCAAAACCTCCTGCAACCTGTCCTCCGCTTGTTGCACCGGCTCGGCGTGACGGCGAACCAATTGACCGTGGTCGCCATCCTGCTTTCGGTCGGCTTAGGCTACATGTTCCTGTTTTACCACGCTTACCCCATTATCTTACTGCTGCTGCCCTTGGGTTTGCTCCTGCGCATGGCCCTGAATGCCCTGGACGGTATGATGGCCCGGCAATACCAGATGCAAAGCAAATTGGGTGAAATCCTCAATGAAATGGGAGATTTGGTGTCGGATTTGGCCCTCATTTTCCCCCTGGTCATTATTCCGTCGGTCGATGCGCGGGTGATCGTAGGGTTCGGTGTGCTGGCGCTGCTAAACGAATTTGCCGGCTTGCTGGGCCGCGCGCTCGGTGGTGCGCGCAGGTACGAAGGGCCGATGGGCAAAAGCGACCGGGCGCTACTCCTGGGGCTGTTTTGCATCGGGTACTATTTCTGGCCGGACCTGAACCGGTATGCCGACTGGATTTTCGGCGCAGCCTGCGTGCTGCTGCTGCTCAGCACCTTTACCCGACTCAGAAAATCGCTGTAATGAACAATTTCGCCATTTCGCCGCCTTTAGCCTGGGTCTGGGGCGCTATTTTCGCTTTTCTGACCGTATCCTCGCTTACGTTTTACCTCGTTTCCAGGAAAAGACCCGGCAAATTACTGGACGAACTCCAGCTGCGCACCCGCTCCTGGTGGTATATGGCGCTTGGCATTGCAGTGGTGACCCTCGGTCCGCCTGTGCTCGGAACGGTGCTCGTTGCCTATGTATCCTATGTGGCCCTGCGGGAAATGTTCTCCATTTCCGGGTTTAGGGAAGCCGACCGTTCGGCCTTGTTTGTGGCCTATTTTACCATACCGGTGCAGTATTACTTCGCTTTTTGGCACGATATCGAACCGTTTTACTATTTTATCCCGCTGGTCATGTCCATCACCATTCCATTTGTACTGGTGCTCAGTGGAAATACGGAAAAGATCGGCCGGTCCATGTCCTTGATTATCACCGTGTTACTGCTGACGGTTTATATGCTCAGCCATATCGTCCTGTTGTTTAACCTGGAGATACCCGGCTATACGATCGGCGCCGGAGGACTGATCATTTATCTGGTGGCGTTGACGGGCTTCAACGACGTATTTCAATTTTTCTGGGGAAAATTGCTGGGAAAAGAAAAGATACTGCCGTTGGTCAGTCCGAACAAGACCTGGGCCGGTTTTTTGGGCGGTATCCTGAGCACGGCCGGCTTGGGATATGGCCTGCGTTTTCTGACCCCGCTGTCCGGCGGCGCGGCGCTGATCACGGGTTTGTCCTTGGGGATCATGGGTTTTGTGGGAGACGCGGTGTTGTCGGCTGTCAAAAGAGACCTGCGGCTCAAGGATACGGACGACCTGATCCCAGGCCACGGAGGCGCGATGGACCGTTTGGACTCCATCGTCATCACCGCCCCGGTTTTTTATCATTTGCTGACCTTTTTTATCAAGCCGTAAATGAAGCAGTTATTTCAACAATTGTTCTACGCTTTGATAGTCAGGCCCTGGCTGCGTCTTTTTATCGGCGTTCGTTTTGAAAACCGGGAGGCTTTCGACCGCGTGGAGCAATTTATCGTGGTGGCGAACCATAACAGTCATTTCGACACGGTGTCCATCATGGCCGCCCTGCCCGGGTATAAATTGCGAAAGACCCATGCGGTAGCCGCCGCAGATTATTTTGGGCAAGGTACCGTCAGCGGCACGGCCATGAACCTTTTTTTTAACTCTATCCTGATCAAACGGAACCGCGAAGCCGGCGAACCATCGGCCATTGACGTGCTGGACGAGCACCTCAAAAAGGGTGATTCCCTCATCTTGTTTCCGGAAGGAAGCCGGGGCCAACCGGGGGTTATCTCCGATTTTAAAAAAGGCATCGCTATCTTGCTGCAACGCAATCCGCAAATTCCCTTTATTCCTGTTTACCTCGACGGGTTTGGCCGCGTGCTGCCCAAGGATAAATGGTTGATCATCCCGCTCGTTTGCAAAGTGCGGTTCGGGGACCCGATGAGGGCCGAAACGCAGGATATCGATTCGCTTTTGGAGGTGGTGAAAGAAGCCATCCTGCGCTTGAAACATAAGGACGAACGGGACCGGAATAGTTTTTAATTAAAAAGGGCTTAGGGGGTTTAGGGGGTTTAGAGGCGTTATCCTCGAATCACTCATTTACAACAAATTGAGTACTTTTCTAAACCGCCTAAACCCTCTAAACCGCCTAAACCGCCTAAACTTTCTAAACCAAATATAAAACTATGAAAACGCCTTTGATCTCCATCTTTTTTTTCCTGATCGCTTCCGTACTCGGGGCTTTGGGGCAATATTTGTACAAATCGGGCGCCGACCGGGCGGATGGATCTCTGGCCGGGTATGCCGCGAATCCCAAGCTTATCGGCGGTGTGGTTTGCTACATCGCGGTGATGGTCCTGTTTGTCGCCGCTTTTAAAAAAGGCGGGTCGCTGACGGTGTTGTACCCGGTGTACGCCACTACTTTTATCTGGGCGGCGCTGCTGGCCTGGATGGCGTTTGGCACACCGATCAAACCGATTAATGTGGCGGGTATGGGTTTGTTGATTTGTGGGATGTATTGTATGGGGAGATAGGAGGGAAATTAAGGGAAATTGAAACATTAAAGACGGCAACTAAATTCTTCAATCCTTTTCTCCTTTCCGCAAGTAGCGTGTCATGTTGAGCGCAGCGAATCCCGAATGAATTCGGGACGTGGGCCTCGACTTAGAGTAAGTATCCAGATGTTTCGCTGCGCTCAACATGACACCCAGCTTCCGGTTTGCGAAATAAGATAAAATGTTAGACCTCCGACGTAAAATGAAACGCCACCCTGGGGAAATTCTCTCGTACCGTTTGTAAGGTCCACGCTGTCTCAGCGAGGAACACCAAATGCCCCTCGCTATCCTTCGCAATATCCCGCTTACGCCGATCCAGAAACTCCGCCATCGCCTTCGGGTCTTCCGCCGTGATCCAGCAGGCTTTGTGCAAATTCACGGGTTCGTACCGGCATTTCGCGCTGTATTCCGATTCCAGGCGGTGCTGAATCACCTCGAATTGCAATTGCCCCACGGTACCGATAATGCGCCGGCCATCGCTTTGCCGGGTAAACATCTGGGCCACGCCTTCGTCCATCAACTGGTCCAGGCCTTTGGCGAACTGTTTTTGCTTGAGCGGATCGGCGTTTTCCACGTAGCGGAATTGCTCTGGTGAGAAAGAAGGAATGCCTTTGAAATGCAGGATTTCGCCCTCGGTCAGCGTGTCGCCGATCTTGAAATTGCCGGAATCGTAGAGGCCGACCACGTCGCCCGGATAGGCTTCTTCGAGCAGGGTCTTTTTGCTGGCCATAAACATCGTGGGGTTCGGGAACTTCATTTCCCGGGCAAGGCGGATGTGCCGGTAATTTTTATTGCGCTCGAAACGCCCCGAGCAAATGCGCATAAACGCGATGCGGTCGCGGTGCCGGGGGTCCATGTTGGCGAAAATCTTGAACACGAAACCGGTCATTTTTTCCTCTTCGGGTTTGACCAGGCGCTCTTCCGCATACCTGGACAGGGGTGTCGGGGCGATCTCGACAAAACAATCGAGCATTTCTTTGACCCCGAAATTATTCACGGCCGAGCCGAAAAACACCGGGCAGATTTTGCCGTCGATATAATCCTGTTTATTGAATTCGGGATATACGGTTTCCACCACTTCCACGTCTTCGCGCAGGGTGCGGGCCGCGCTTTCACCAAGCAGTTTGTCGAGTTCGGGATTGTTCAGGTCTTCAAAAACAAGGATGTCCTCGTCTTCCTGTTTGCTGTGGGGATTGAACAGCACCAATTTTTTTTCGTAGAGGTTGTACACGCCTTTGAAGCGCTGGCCCATGCCGATCGGCCAGGACAGAGGCCGCACTTTTACATCTAATTTTTGCTCCAGTTCGTCCAGCAGGTCAAAGGCGTCCTGGCCTTCGCGGTCGAGCTTGTTGACAAAAAAGATGATCGGGGTTTCGCGCATCCGGCAGACTTTGGTCAGCTTTTCGGTTTGCTTTTCCACCCCGTTGGCTACGTCGATGACCACGATGGCCGAGTCGACGGCCGTGAGGGTGCGGTAGGTATCTTCGGCAAAGTCTTCGTGACCGGGCGTATCCAGAATGTTGATTTGCAGGTCTCTGTATTCGAAACCCATCACAGAGGTACTCACCGAGATACCCCGCTGGCGCTCGATCTCCATGAAGTCGGACACCGTGCTTTTTTTAATTTTATTGCTTTTAACCGCGCCGGCCGTCTGGATAGCGCCTCCGAAGAGCAGCAGCTTTTCGGTCAGGGTGGTTTTACCCGCATCCGGGTGGGCAATGATGCCGAAAGTGCGACGGCGGGCAAGTTCTTGTAAGTAGCTCGACACGATACTGATTTTTAAAAACGGGCGCAAAGGTACACAGATATTACACCTAATCGGCATGATTGTTTTAACTTGGCCCTTTAAAACGCCTTCCGGTTTGCAACGTCTTTCATATTCTTTATTCCGGCCCGCCATGGTATTCCTGGCGATCGCCGGCCTTTTATGGTTGGGTTTGCGCAACAGCAAGGATCCCGACTGGCTCGAAGCGGGACGCCTCGTTCGGCAAAAACACCTTATGCTTGATGAAGCGACCGACTCCATTCAGTTGATTTACAGGGCATTGCATGGTGGAGCTTCCACCGATTCCACGGCCATGGGCGCATTTTTCAACACCGGTCGCTCGCCGATTTCCTGGGAGAAATTCAGCGATTTTTTCCGCAAGCTTCAAGCGCAGCGCTTCATCGTGTTAGCGGGCGTAACCAGCACGGGAGCTTCCAAATTATCAACGAGGGCGTCCCTGTTGATGGGTGGCAAAGCGGACCATGTGTTGTCGATCAATTGTGCGCCCCAATTTGACCTGGAATTATACAAAAAATACATCGGTGAGGAGAAAAATGCCCAATTTTTGCCGGGCGAGTTGTTGTTGTTTTGGGAAAAATGCCGCGCAAATCCCGGCGAGCGTTTCGTCGCCCTGATCGATAATTTCGACAAAATAAACCCGGAAACTTTTTTCGGGCCCGAGCTGTGGGAAATGCTCAGCAATCCTGGCGAATCTGTTCAACTCGGCGGCAAAAAAGTGGATGTGCCGGCCAATTTTTACCTGATTTCGGTAACCCACCTCGGTCCCGGTTCGCACACGGAATTCAACGAAGAACATTTTAAACGCCTCGGCCGGCCGTATATCCTGGCCCCGAATACTAAAGAACTGGTCGAATACCTGCGGCGCCTTCCCAAAAAACTGCCTGCCTCCGATCCGGAAACGCCCTCCCGTTTAGCCGCCCTGCGGGATACGGCGCAAATGCACCGGTTTATATATTATTTCCTGAAAACCAACACCTTAATAGCGGACCGTTATACCGCAGGCCACCAATTGGGACAGGGTACGAATGTGCGCAACCTCTATCGCGCACAGGACCTGGCCAGTATGAAACAAACGTTTATCAGCCACCTCAACGCGCTCAAACCGGAACGACCTTTGGCAGAATCCGATTTTTGGGCCCTCGATTTTACGGTGAAAAACACCGGTTTAGCGCCGAACTCCAATTTTCTGGCCCGGCAGGTACAATGGCTGCACGACACGGGTTATTTCGTCGAAGTGACCATGGTAGCCGCCACAGCCCTGCTTACTGCGCTGGCTGGCTGGTGGGTGTTTCGCCGTCGCGAACAACTGATCCGCCACTACGGCGACCGGGCGCGGGAGATTTTTAACAACTTCGAAGCGCAGCACATCAGCGCCGAAGAAGCGGCCCGCCAATTGGAGGAGATCAAACACGAAGTGGACGAGCTGGTGCTGCGGCGCAAGCTCAATTACACCGAAGCGCTTTATTTTATGGCCTTCATCGAGGATAAAACGAAACGCATCGAGTTTGCCCGCAACGTGAGCGAGAATTTCCTCGAACTTTTCAACGCATTTATGGAGGATAATGTGTTGACAGAGAACGAGTACCATAAACTGCGTCAGTTCCTGGAGACCATCCGGCATAAAATTCCGGAAGCAGTCTATGATCAATTCAATAACAAAGTAAAGGAGGCTTACAATTCCAATTTCGCGCGGACGGGGCTTTAAAATTATTCACTACGAAGTTGTGCTGAAACTGGAAAAAGGAGGTGGATAAAGCACACCGTTCCTTATCGTTTGACAAAAACTGAATTCCGAATCCAAAACCGCCAGGCCCAGTCGGCGCAAACGCCGGCGTAATCCACGCCGATGCGGGGGCCGGCAGCAATCTCCTCCGCGGTCAACGCATCGCCCCGGTCTTCGATCCAGACCGGCGAATGCAAATCGATCAGGCTTTGGCCGGTCCAGCTTCTGCTCAAGCCCAAGGCCTGGCACAGCGCGCCAGGTCCGGTGGTCAGGGCGACCAAATTTTTTTTAGTATTAATGTCCCGCTTATTTCGCCTTTCCTGCATAATCTCCAGACCTTCAAGGGGTTCTACCGCACGGATTAGCACGGCATGGGCCGCATTTTCGGGCGCCGTGACCACATTGAACATGTCGTGAATGCCATAACACAGGTAAATATATGCCCGGCCGCCTTCCCGGAACATCACCTCGGTGCGTGCCGTGCGGCGGTTGCCGAATGCGTGGCTGGCGCGATCGTCGGGCGCCCGGTATGCTTCCGTTTCGGTGATGCGGCCCGCTGTGCGTTTTCCCTCAAATTCGGTCACCAGGACTTTGCCCAGCAATTCTTTGGCGACTTGCAGCACATCCATACGGGTGTAAAATTCAAGTGGCAACAGCCGGCCGCTTTGTACTTTTGAATCCAATGAAATAGAATTTGCCATGAACATTACGGTACTACAGGCGCAATCGGCGCTTCAACTCCACGAAGGTAAAACCTTCCTCGAACTTTTTCGCCAAGGTTCCATGTCTGTTGATATCTACGTTCCGGTAAGCCAAGATCCGCAGCAACCGCACGTGCAATCAGTAGCGAAGGACACCCCGTCCGACGGCTTTTTTGCCGTCCGACGGGTAAGCGAAGCACAAAACATCCGTATCCGCTCCATCTCTTTTCGTCATCCGACGGGGAAGTACATCACAATTTAACGCAAACAAAAAGATAGCAACTAACGGTAGATTGCGTGCTACTTTACCCGTCCGACGGCAAAAAAAGCCGTCGGACGGGGCACCCTGCGCTGATTATCAGTCGAATTGAAAAAAGGACTGCGGTTTGTACCTACCCGTCTGACGGCCCTCAAGCCGCCTGCTGAAAAACCACGCTCCGGTATTGATACCAGGCCAGACATCCGGTGGCCGCTTTTTCTTTCCCGGCCACGTATTGCGCCAGAATAGACATCGTCATAGCCGTGGGATTGATTTTTTGCGGCGCTTCGTCCAGCGCGGCGATAACGAAATTACCGAGCGATTTGTAGCTCAGCATTTCACCGGTGGCGTCGAAGATGAGCCAACTGAGGGTTTGGGCTTTGCCGTGTGGGAGTGAAGAAAGTGTTTCGCCAAAGGCTTTGGCATACACGTCGGAGAGTAACTTGCAAAAAACAGAAAAGTCTTTCTTTTCCATAATGGTTTGGGGTGGTTTTGGGTGAAGAATCACTTGGTGGGCCAAAAGTGCAGGTTTCCTGCGAACTTCCAAACCGTTTCCAACAGATTTCCAAAAAAAAAGATCAGTTTGCCCAAACCTTTGTCCATTCATTTCAACAAACCACATTTATTTACTAAAAACTCCAAACCCAATGAGAAAATTGAATCTTCTCCCCGTAATCGCTTTGTTCGTTCTGGTGCTTGCTTCTTCGCAGCAGGCTTTTGCCCAGTTTACAGGTAACAAACCGGAAGTAATCATGTATCGCCACAACAGCAATTCAAACGGTGCAATCCCGGTCGTTTCCACGGACACCCTCGGCACCATCTGGTTCAATGCCCTGGCCGCACCGAACAAAATCCGCTCGGGCGCTTCCATTCGTTCGTTCATCACCGGCCCGGTTTCGGCCAGCAGTTTGCCCGCTAACCTGGTGTTCCGAACCGGCGCCGTTACACAGTCCAACCGAATGGTCATTACTTCCACCGGCCTGGTCGGCATCGGTACCATGTCGCCGACGTATAACCTGCAGGTGGCGGGCAATACGCATACGACCGGCGATTTTTACGGCCGTATCCACATGGACGACAACCAATCGACCAATGCGGCGCCGAACACGTATTTCGACGAAACCTATTTCGAGCGTAAACAACGCTCGGTGCTCAGTGTTCCGGGTATTGGCGGTACCCACGGCGGTTTGATGACCCTGGCGCCGGGCGGCACCAGCAACGACCACCAGTTGTTCTTCGGCGACGACGGCATTTACCACCGCCGCTGGACCGGCAGCGCATCCAACTGGACCGGCTCTACCTGGTTCAAACTGCTCACCGGTGAAGAGATCAACGGCACGCAGAACCGCGTGGCCAAATTTACGGGTCCGCATTCCCTCGGCGACAGCCAGATTTGGGACGAAGCGGCTGGCGTGGCCATCGGCGCCACTACCATCACCCCTGGCTTCCTGTTCGACGTGAACGGCAACACCCGTATTCGCGGCAACGAACTGCTCACCGGAAATATCACGGTGGAAGGCAGCGCAACGGTAAATAATAACCTGACGGTACTCAGCAATGCGACGGTAAACGGCGCTTCTACCCTCAACGGTTTACTGACCGTGAACAACAGCGCATCGGTCACCGGCGCTATGAATGTGGGCTCGAACGCAACGGTAAGCGGAACCCTTGGCGTAGGCTCGAACGCAACGGTAGGCGGAACCCTGACGGTCAGCACCAATGCCAATATCGGCGGCAGTGCCAGCATCAACAGCAATGCGACCGTAGGGGCCAACCTCAGCGTGAACGGTACAGCCCATGTAAGCGGCAAGGTATCCATCGGCACCACCAGCACCCCGGGCAGCCATAAACTGTACGTCGGCGGCAGCATCGTGGCGGAAGAAGTAAAAGTGGCCCTGCAAATGAACTGGCCGGATTACGTATTCGCTAAACCGGCGCCGAACCCGCTGGAATGGGAACAATTTATCCAGGCCAATCAACACCTGCCTGGCATCCCTTCCGCCAAAGAAGTGCAGGCAAACGGAGGCATCGAACTCGGTGAAACCCAGCGCCTTTTGCTGGAAAAAATCGAACAACTGACGCTGATGCTGATCGAACAACAAAAGCAGATAGATGCCTTGAAATCTAAAAACGGCACGGACAAACAATAAGCAGCCAAACCATTAAGCTTCACCATTTAAAGAAACCCTGTATGAAACATACCTTCAAAATGGGCCTGGTGTTGGCGACGATCCTGCTTGTTCTTTCCGGCAATCTTTTCGCCCAAAATACCACTCCAGTCCCATTAACAGCGCCTTTGCGCGTCGACCTGTCTTCAGCGGAAAAGCACCCGGTCTTGCGCCGTATCGTGCAGGCGCCCACCACCCTGCGCCATCGCCTGACAGGCATCGATGCGGATGCTCTGAACGCCGACCTGATCTCGGTCGAATTGTTTGACGGAAAAACCGTCTCGTTTCAACGGCGCAGAGATGCTATGGACAAAACCAATGGCGCCTGGAACGGCAATGCGGTAGGCCTGATGGGCAGCATCGTGATCCTGCCGGCGCCGAAAGGCCTGTATGCCAGCATTTTTGCCGGCAATCAGGTTTTTGAAATCGGCGGAATCGAAAACGGCATCCACGTGCTGACCGAGATCGATCAAACGCAGTATCCTAAAGAGACCTGCCGCAACATCGTAGCGGAGCCGAAACCCTCCGGCGCTGCCAGCGCCAATCGCTCGATGGATGATCCGGTGGAATGCAATATCCGCCTCTTGATCGCCTACACCCCGGCCGCAGCGGCCTGGGTGAGCGGCTCGGGATTCGGCGACATGACCACGCTGGCACAGGCCGCCGTCACCCGCACCAACCTGTCGTATACCAACAGTTTGATCAACTATCGGGTGGAACTGGCGCGTGTTGTACCCGTTTCATTTACCGAATCGGGCGATTTTGATCCGGATCTCACTTTGTTCCGCGATAATGGCGACGGCGTTATGGACGAGGTTCATGGCTTGCGCGATCTGTACCGCGCCGACGTTTGTGTCCTGATTACGGATGGCGATGGCGGCTGTGGTTTAGCTTCTGTGATTATGGCCAACGATGCCACGGCATTTTGCGCCCTGAATGCCGGTTGCGCGGTCGGAAACCTCACGTTTGCCCACGAAATCGGGCACCTGCAAGGAGCCCGGCACGACCTGTATGTAGACGGAAGTACCTCGCCTTTTTCCTATGGGCATGGTTTGGTATACCTGCCCGGCCAATGGCGCACTGTTATGTCTTACAACGACGAATGTTCCGACAACGGTTTTAACTGTACGCGGTTGCCCTACTGGTCCAACCCAAACGTGAACAACCCGGACGACGGCATGTCCACGGGCACTACTGCGGATCAGCACAATGCCCGGGTGCTAAACGAAACCAGCGATGAAGTGCGCCTGTTTCGTACCCAGGCGGCCGACCTTGTTTTGGCCAACACGACCTTAGCCGGGGATATTTTTGCCGACCAGACCGCCGCCAACACTATCCGTGCAGGGACCAATTATTTGATCAATGCCAACGCGGATGTTCGGTTCCGGGCGGGAAATTTTATTCTCCTGCAACCCGGTTTCCGGGCACAATCCGGGACAGGTGTCAATTCCAAATTCCGGGCCACCATCGAGAACGTTGCCAATTGCCCTGCGGCTTCGTTCGCCGGAGAAAACCCGGAAGAACGCGCTGCGGATCCAGGCGTTTTCGGAACGGTGTCTTTGTCCATCGAGCCGAACCTGATCTCCGATGCAGGGCGCATTCGGTTTAACCTGCCCTTAAGCGGCAACGTTAGCTTGCGTATGGTTAATTTGCTCGGTGAAAACATCGATTCACCACTCAATAATCAATTTTTAGAGCAAGGCGAGCATACGCTGGATTGGCAGAACATACCGGCCGGCAGCGGCTTGTACTACTGCATCCTGCAGGCCAACGGAACCAGAGTAGTTAAGCCGTTCGTGGTAGCGCGATAAAAATTTTCCATAGATTTAGAATGGTTTTTCAACAGCTCGTTTCGTAAAGAAGCGGGCTGTTATTATGTTTACTATTTCACCGAAGCAATTTCATCAAAACACTAATTTCTGTAGCATCTTTGCATCGTATCTTCTAAATATTCCTCGCACCGCCATGTTTTGTGCATCGCGAAAAGTGAGAAATACGTTTACTAAACTTTCAAAGTTTAGTAAACGTGGCCTCTCTCCATGTACAAAACATGGCGGTGCGAGGTATATAGTCGACGCAAAGTGGTTTTGAAGAAACCGGAATTGCAAGATATTCACAATCAACATTCTAAACCCTTCTAAACCACTCTAAACTGGCTATAACACATAGCGAATAATTTTTAAACACATAAGACATATAGAACACATAGCGTAACACGCACTATGTGTTCTATATATCCTATGTGTTTAAAAAACTCAAGATATTTGTTAGACCTGTCACGAGGAGCGTGTAATATCTTATCTTCATTTTTCTCCATTTTTCTACCTTCATAATGCCTTTACTTTTCTCCCGCCATCTTTTCCCGCAAACAACTTTCGGCCTTTGGCAAATTGCCGAGGAGGAAGCCTTTTTCAGGGAAGACCTGCCCTTGTCGCCGGCGGAAGAAGGCGAATTTGCCCAATTAAAGGGCATACTTCGCCAGGAGTGGCTGGCAGCGCGCTGGTTGTTGCATAAGTTGACCGGAGAAGCCATTCGGTTGCCCCTGGCTAAAGATGCATTTTCCAAACCGTTTTTCCCGGATAACGAACATTTATTGTGTTCGCTGAGTCATTCGCACGGCATTGTGGGGGCGCTGTTGAAGCGCCAGAATGGGGGGGCAGGGGGAGCCGGTTGCGATATTCAAGTAATGGTTGAGAAAATGACTCGTTTGGCCCCAAAATTTCTCAGCGCAGCGGAAGCGGCCTTCGTAACGGAGCACAAGCCAGCCGAACAATTCGACTTGTTGCATATTTACTGGACCGCTAAAGAAAGTTTGTATAAGGCTTATGGTTTAAAAGCGCTCGATTTTCGTGCCCACCTGCACGTCGGGCAGTTTAAATGGAACGGAATAAAAGGCGAGGGTGTCGGGAGGGTTGAAAAAGACGGCTTCCTACAGCGCTACCGTTTATGGTTTGAAAAGATGCAAGTACATGATGATCAAGGGCTTATTTGGACGGTTTGTGATCCGCTCTAAGAATCCGGCGCGTAGATTCAATCTGCGCTAATTGGATTTTATTTGACGGGCCTTGACGGTGGAAGGCGAAACGCCCAGATTTTTGTCTGCCTGCACCTCCGGAAAATGGCACAATAAACCGATCTTTATGATGGCCAGATGGTGAATGGCGTGGTCGTACACGAAGAGCAGCTCGCGCCCCAGCGTGCTGGAATAAGACGGCCGATCGTCACTGCCAAACTCAGCCCGTACTTGCAGTGGGGCAGCGGATTCATATTGGGGCAGCAGATCGGCAAAGACCCTCAGGGCGGATTTTGTAAATTGGGGATTGTCTTCATACAGCAGGTTTCGTTCCCGGGAGGCATAGTCGACCAGACCGGTATGCCGGCCTTTTTCCAGGCATTGAAAAAATTCCAGGATGTGGCGGAAGTGTTGCCCGAGCGTGTTGCCGTCAAATTCCGGCAAGGGATGGCGGTAGGCCTGGTGCTCCAGTTGTGTCAGGACATGTTCGATCTGGCGAATAATATCCTGCATGGCGTCATTTACCTGCATTTGATTGCTTTCGTAGGTGAGCGAATAAGGTGGTTTAGTCCTGATGGATTAAATAGGTATAGTCGGTTTAGAAGGGTTTCGAGGGTTTAGAGGGTTTAGAAGGGTTTAGAAGGGTTTAGAGGGGTTTAGAATATTGATTGTGAATGTCTTGCAATTCCGTTTCCTTCAAAACCACTTTGTCGACTACAATTGGGAAATGGAGAAAATTAAAGAAATTGGAATCGCAAGGCAGCCGTTCCTTAGGCCGGGTAAAAATAGATACGTTTTTTTGCTTTCTTTGCTTTCCGCAGATTTTTGCTCCTTTGCAAGTCCGCACAACGACATTTGATGCTTCCTGTAGCCTTTCAAGAACAGATGCTTGCGCTTTTGGGCGCCGAATACCCTGCCTTTATCGCGGCCCTGCAAACGCCAGCGCCGGTGAGTATCCGCTATTCGCTGAATGGACGGCAGACGGGTTCAAACGCGCTGTCTACGGTTCAACGCGTTCCGTGGCATCCCGACGGCTATTATTTGTCCGAACGCCCCGTTTTTACCTTGGATCCCTGTTTTCATGCAGGCGCCTATTACGTGCAGGAGGCATCTTCCATGTTTTTATATGAGGCTTTGCGGCAAATCGTAGATTTTTCCAAAGCATTGAATGTGTTGGATTTATGTGCCGCACCCGGTGGGAAAAGCACCCTGGCTATTTCCATGATGGGCGCCGACAGCTTGCTGGTGTCCAACGAGGTGATTCGAACACGGGTAGGCGTATTGCGGGAAAACATGGAAAAATGGGGCTACCCGAACGTAGCCGTGGTAAGCGCTGAAGCGGAGGTTTTTGCAGAAAACCTGCCGGCGTTTTTCGACGTGGTTATCGCGGATGCGCCTTGTAGCGGGGAGGGTTTGTTTCGCAAAGACCCGGATGCTGTGGAGGAATGGTCGCCGGCAAACGTGGCCTTATGTACCGGGCGGCAGCGCCGGATACTGGCCGCTGCCGTGGAAACCCTGGCGCCCGGGGGCGTGTTGGCCTACAGCACCTGCACCTACAACCGGCATGAAAACGAAGAAAACAGCGCCTGGCTGTGCGAAACCTTCGGCCTGGAGCTGCTGCGCCTGGAGATTCCCGCCGAATGGGGTATTGTGGAAACGGATGGCGGATACCGCTTTTTCCCACACCGGGTGCGCGGAGAAGGGTTCTTCATCGCCTTGTTCCGCAAAAAAGAAGGGGACGTGTCGAGAAAAGCGATGCCTTCCGGGTTTAAAAGTCTTCATCCTTTGGCTAAAAATGCGGAGCCCATTGTGCGGCCATGGTTGCATCCCGACTGGCCGGCAAAACTGTTTCAAACACCCACCGGAGAAATACTCGCCTTGCCGGCAGCACTGGAAAATAATTACCTTATTTTGGATAAAGCATTGAAAAACAAATGGTTCGGGGTAAATATCGGGGAAATTAAGGGCAAGGATTTTATTCCGTCTCATGCCTTGGCCGCAAGCCGCGCCATCGCTCCCGGTTTACCCGCAGTGGATTTGAGCCGCGAACAGGCGCTCTTATTTTTGAAAAAAGAAAACATCGAGCTCCCGCCCGATGCGCCGCGCGGCTGGGCTTTGGCCCGCTTTGAAGGCTTTAACCTTGGATGGATGAAGGTGTTGCCCAACCGGATCAATAATTATTTGCCGGCAGAGCGGCGGATTCGGATGGCGTTGCCCTAAGAAGGGTTCGGATGGAGGGTGGAATAAATTCCGCCCTCCATCAAAAATAAACGCCCGCAATTCCTCCGTAGGCTCCTGCAATAAATACTCGAAGCGCCAATGGACGCAGCGCCGGTAACGCCTGCCCTGGCGGTACGCCCGGTAAATATCGGCCTGATATTCGGGGAAAAGCGCAAAACCGATCATGGCTGTCAGCCAGGCATACAGGGTGCGACGGCCATTGCCCAGAAGCAAGGCCTGCAAGCGTATTTCATCGGGAATTGTAGGCTGCAATGCAAACAGCACGTGAAACATATCGTGGTCTTCCAACTGCGGGATCAGTTCGAGACCGTTGTCGCTCAGGAAACGGTAAGTGTCGTGGCCCAGGGTACCGGGTGGAAAATTGCCCAGGGTTTGCCTCGTTTGGTTCCATGCGATTTTGTTTTTCTTCAATAATCTGACATAGTATGGCTTGACAAAAGCTTCGAATTGTTCGCAGAGGCTGGCGCGCAGCGAATAGGTGGGTCGTAATAAGAGTTCCAGGTTCATGCTTTGTATTTAAATTATACTTTGAAATACAAAGTTATTTGAAATATTTGAATTTGCAAAAAAAAGTGAGGAATTGAAGAAGGGAGGAAGGGAGGAATTGAAGATGCGAGGAATTGACGATTCGACGGATCATATCATGAATGGGATTGTCTATAGTTCTTTGAGTAACTAACTTCCTATATTCTCAAAACCAAAAGCAGGGTGTCATGTTGAGCGCAGCGAAACATCTGAACAAAAAGCCACGATAGCCAATGCACTTGTGAACCCTATGAGGCTTATCGGTCCCGAATGAATTCGGGATTCGCTGCGCTCAACAGGACACCCTGCTTTGGGTTAGAGAAAGGAATAATAAAGGAAATTAGTTCAGAGTTTCTCGATTTTGGGTTAAAAAAGGCCGCCCCGCAAGACAACTTGCGAGACGGCCTCGTATTTTTAACGACTACCCGAATTATTAGGTATTTATTTTCAATTCCTTCCGCCGCCGCCGCCTCTGCGGTCGCCGCCACCGCCTCTGCGGTCATCACCGCCGCCACGACGATCGTCGCGGCCGCCATCGCGACCCCGGTCTCCGCCGCCGCCGCGTTGGGCGCGGGCTGCGTTTTCTTCGTCGGTCGGCATGGTGCCATCGGGTTTGGGCAGAATGGCCCGGCGCGACAGTTTCATTTTACCCGTTTTAGCATCGATGTCGAGCAGTTTGAAGGTGATTTTCTCCCCAACTTTCAGCACATCGCCCACGTTTTCCACCCGGGAATGCGCAATTTCGGAGACGTGCATCAGGCCCGTTTTACCTTTGAATTTGATAAACGCGCCGTACTCGGCCAGTTCTTCCACTTCGCCTTCGAATATATCACCGACGGCCGGAATGAACACAATGTCCTGTACCCGTTTGTACGCGATGTCGAGCGCTTCTTTGCTCGGGCCGAAAATGGCCACGATGCCGCCGATTTCGTCTTCGTCGATGCTGATGGTCGTGCCGGAAACGGCCTGTATCTCCTGGATGATTTTGCCGCCTGGTCCGATAACCGCGCCGATAAGCGTTTTCGGGATGCGGAATTCAACCACACGCGGGGCATGCGGTTTGAGGTCTTCCATCGGCGCGCCGATGGCCTTGGCCATTTCGCCGAGGATGTGTATCCGGCCTTCGCGCGCCTGGAGCAGCGCTTTTTCGAGCAACTCGTAGGGCATCCCGTCGATTTTGATGTCCATCTGGGTGCCGGTGATGCCTTTGGCCGTGCCGGTTACTTTGAAGTCCATATCGCCGAGCGCGTCTTCGTCGCCGAGGATATCGGAGAGGATCGCGATCCGGCCTTTATCGTCGGCAATAGCGCCCATGGCAATACCGGCTACGGCCGCTTTCATAGGCACACCGCCGTCCATCAGGGCCATCGAACC
>Ga0335394_10002554_pt1 | contig 20501 bp, 17 predicted proteins | sample MAT03_FD_205741 | JGI IMG/M metagenome (GOLD analysis project Ga0335394, IMG submission 205741) | Freshwater microbial communities from Lake Fryxell liftoff mats and glacier meltwater in Antarctica - MAT-03 (spades assembly) (version 2) ...
TTCATGCTACATGGACAGTTAAAAACGTTAGGAGAAACCGCCGTGATACGGAGTACGTACGTCCGGTGGTGTGGGGGGACGGCGGCGAAAGCCGCCTCCTACCCTCTTAGAAGTGCCAAAATTGGAGACCTGCGTGCCGTAGGTACGCTATATACTGTGCAAAATAGCGTACCTACGGCACGCAGGTCTGCCCATTTCTCTAATGCTACAAAGATGTTGCTCCGATGGAGCAGGGCGGCTGGATATTTACCGAAAATTACTCCCCCAAAAATTACAGCCTCGCAAATTACAGCCTCGCAAATTACTGCCCCCGCAAATTACTGCCCCGCAAATTACTGCCCCGCAAATTACTGCTCCCGCAAATTACTGCCCCCGCAAATTACCGCCCCGCAAACCTCATCGCACCAGGGTCGCAAACCCCTTGTACTCATAGGGTTGCCCTCGGGGCCCGGTAAATCGGACGACACAAACATATACACCGGCGGGCGACATGCCGCCCGTATTTCTTGCCCGCCCGTTCCATTCTTCATTGGGGTCGGAAGATTCGAACACCAATTCCCCCCAGCGATTCCAGATTGTCATATTGAAATTATCCACGCCATTGAGGTAGCCTTTCCCCAGAAAGCCGTCGTTGTTGCCGTCGGCATTGGGCGTAAAAGCATTGGGCATATACCAGCGGATTTCGGGAAGGATATCCAACACCTTGGTCATCGAATCCTTACAACCTGCGGGATGGGTCACAATCAGTCGGATTTTCACCAACCCGGTATCGGGGAAGGTGAAGGTTGGATTTTGCTCCGTCGTGGTGGCATACTTGTCGAACTGCCAGTTCCAGCGGTTGGCCAGCAACGAAAGATCCGTGAATTTTACGGTGCTGTTGAAGTTGCTCAGCAAAGAATCCGGATCGCAGGTGAAGTTGGCGGTGGGTGACGGCTCCGTACGAATCAGTCGGGGGAAAGTGTCCGCAATGAAACACCCGATGGGCGAAGTGATAGAAAGACTCACAGTATACAATCCCGGTTTATCGTACAAGTGAGTCGGGCTGATGACATCCTCCACCGTAGTGCCATCGCCGAAATCCCAGACCGTGCGGTACGATTCATCAATCGGCGTCGAGAGGTTGTTGAAAAAAATGTCAGCGGGTGCACAGCCCAAAAACTTGTCGGGACTGATGATGATGAGCGGTGGCGCCGGGAAGTAATTGATCACTTGTACTACGTTGTCGGAACATCTGTTCTGATCGCTTACCGTCAGCCGAACAGCGTGGTTGCCAGGTATGCCATATTTGTAATCAGGGTTTTGTTGGGTCGAAGACCCGCCTGGCACCCCAAAGGTCCAGTTCCAGCGGTTGATACCGCCCTCGCCGGTGCTTTTGTCTGTAAAAACCACCGGACCGGCCACGCAAGTATCGTATTGGTAGGAAAAATCGGCTTTGATTTCCGGAAAGATATTGACTGCGATAATTGCTGAGTCCGCACAGGCTTTGCCGGGGTTGAGGAGCAATTTGCCGGTATAGACCCCGATTTCAGGGAAGGTAACAGTTGCATCCCAGTTCATAGAATCTTTAAAAGTTGTACCGTTTTTCAGGTCGAATACCCAGAGATGTTTGCTGATCGTGCCCTGGCTTTCGTTGATAAACGTGACGGTGAATTCGCCGCACGATTTAAGCACGTAACGTTTGGGGCCCACGATAGAGTCCGCTTTGATGCCCGCTAACAAAGAAGGTACACAGTCTGCCACGTTGAATTGAAACTCCCGCCTTATCTTGGACAGCAATACCCCATTGCGATATTCCTCTACCTGAATGCCTACGACGAACTGTCCCTGCTTGTCAGGCGATCCGGTGATTAAGCCGGATATGCCGTTGATGGTCACCTTGGGCGTGCCGCCCATCGGTTCACCGGGCTTATAGGTCGGCACAGCAAACGGGACCTCGTCATAAGGTGGAGCACAAGGCGGAGCGGGTACGGCACCATTGCAGCCTGAAACGCCCGGAAAGGTCAGGATAGGACCGCCGCCTGCGAGGGGTGCAAAAAAACTATAGAGCAACAAGTCGCCGTCCGCGTCGGTCGCGGAGTGGTCGAAGTTGATCGGAAAGTTGTTGCAGATGATGATCGGAGGAAAATTTTTGAATACCGGGCTGTTGTTGCAAGCCTGCTGCGATGCGGGTGTCACCTCGACCATATAGGTCGCTCCTACACTGCCGGGATCAATGATGTTGTTGATGGTTTGGTTGCGGCAACAGCGCTGATAGACAATGAAATAACTGTTGATGGCATCTATCGGCAAAGCCCGCTCAAATACGTACACGCCTTGTTCCACACAGACATTCGGAATGTTGACGATGCACTCCGGTTTCTCCGGTTCGAGCTGTGTGATCACGGGATTATCGGCAGTGAAGGTCGCATACAGGGAGTTCGGGCCGTCGTACTTGCCCCTGTAGATCGCCATGTTCGCGTTGAAATCGAAAGGGGCGCCGCCGCCGAAGCAGTCGCGGTAGATTTTCATGGTGAACCGGTAGAGGTTGGTCCCCGGCGTGGTTTCGCCAAGGCACTCGTACGTAATCTCTCCACCGATGATGTGCCGGGCGGAAGCGGCCATCGGCAAGAGAAAAAAGCAGGACAACACCGAAAAAAGTCGGAAATTGGGTCGCATCATGTGCTCAGTATTAATGATTGGATGTTGGGCAACTAAAAGATTGATTGATTAGAACAAATGGGGCGGTAGAAAAGCCCTGTATCAAAAAAGACCAAAGTCAGAAAAATTGTCCGAGTTTTGACCCCTCAAAAGTACACGCTCAAACGGATTGTACAATCCAATTGTTGGTTATGTTCCTGCTACGCGACGACATTTCTGAAATAAGCCGCCTCATTCTCGAGGGCGACACCCTTTGCTATCCCACCGACAGCATTTGGGGTATTGGCTGCGATGCCACTAATGAAACGGCTATTGCCCGTATCTCTGCACTCAAGGGCCGCGCGCCTGACAAAGGTTATGTATTGCTCGTCAGCAGCATCGAGATGCTCAAACGGTACGCACCCAAGATACATCCCCGCCTGGAAACGCTGTTGGCCTACCATACGCGCCCCCTGACGATCATCTACGACCGCACCATGGGCCTTCCAACTTCTGTAAAAGCCCCTGACGGTTCGGTAGCCATCCGGGTTGCACAGGATGAATTTTGCCGTTCCCTCATCGAAGCGGTCGGCAGGCCGCTCGTCAGCACCTCGGCCAACGTGAGCGGCGAGCCCTTCCCGCTCACCTTCGGCGGCATCAGCAGCGACATTCTGGGGGGCGTGGATTATGTCGTAAAATACCGGCAGGACGACAAAGAGCCCGGTGAGCCGTCTTCGATTGCCAAACTGGACCGCCATCTCGAACTGGAATTTATTCGGGAGTAAAGAAAGGTAGTTTGGAAACCCCAAGCCGAACGTGTCCTTTGACGACGCCATCAAGCCTTTTGGAGTATATCAATCTTTCAATCTGCTATGTTTCCCGTTCGCTACACTTTTCTATTTCTACTCAGCCTTCCTTTTTTAGCATCTGCACAAACCCACCCTTCCGCGGTCTTTTGGCAAAAGATCAAAGAGACAGATATCCAGGCGGAATGGGCCGACCGCCGGATCGTGCCGTTGCGCTACAAGACCCTGCACCTGGATGATGCAGGACTCAAAAATTACCTGGCCACCGCGCCCGCTGAATCCGATCTCATCGCAGGCAAGCGAGGGCTGGAACTGATGCTGCCGCTCCCGAGCGGCGGTTTCGAGCGCATCGAAGTGTGGCGCGTTCCCGTGATGCATCCTGATCTGGAGGCTCAATATCCACAGATACGCACATTTGCAGGGCGTGGTTTGGATCACCGGGAAATTTCGGTGCGGCTGGACTACACCGGCGCGGGTTTTCACGCAATGGTGCGGGGAGGAACCGGGGGGGCTTTTTTCATTGATCCGTATGCAACAGGAAATCCGGTCCATTACGTCTGTTATTTCAAAAAGGACTTTGTCAAAAAAAATTCCCAGCACTGGGCGTGTGCCGTAGATGGCAATTCGATGGATGAGCCGGAAATCCCTCAAGCAGGCATACAGGATCGTGCAGGGGATTGCGGAAAATTGCGCACCTATCGCCTGGCGCTGGCTTGCACAGGCGAGTACGCGGAATTTCACGGCGCGACGGCCGCCAATAAAGACCCGGCCCTGCAAGCGATGATCACCAGCGTCAACCGGATCAACGGAGTATATGAAATTGACCTGGGCGTCCGCCTCCTCCTGATTGCTAACAACAGCGTGATCATTTATACAGACCCGGCCACCGATCCTTATACGAATGATGACGGTGGCATCATGCTGGATGAGAACATCGACAATCTGGCAGCCGTGATCGGCAATGCCAATTTTGACATCGGCCATGTGTTCAGTACAGGAGGCGGCGGGATCGCGTTCCTCGGAGCGGTTTGCAACAACAACATCAAGGCCGGTGGCGTGACGGGAAGCAGCGTCCCTGTGGGCGATCCGTTCGATATTGACTACGTTGCACATGAAATGGGGCATCAGTTCAGCGGCAATCACACACAATACAATGACTGTAACCGAAACAACGGCACGGCTGTAGAACCTGGCAGTGCATCTACCATCATGGGGTATGCAGGTATCTGCTCCCCGGATGTACAGCCGCACAGCGACGCGTATTTCCACAGTACCAACCTCATTGAGATGGGGACTTTTATTATTGGAAGCGGCAATTCCTGTGCCGTACAAATCAACAATGGCAACACTGCTCCCAGCCTTTCGTCATTGACCAGCCGTACTATTCCCAAATCCACTCCTTTTTTTCTGACCGCCTCGGCCACGGATGCGAATGGCGACCCGCTTACCTACTGCTGGGAGCAATGGGACAATACGGGTTCCGACCCACAGCCGCCTGTTTCTACCAATACGGTCGGCCCTATGTTCCGCAGTTATGACCCCGTCACTTCACCGACTCGTTATTTCCCCAAATTCTCCGATGTGCTGGCCGGAATTGACGATGACTGGGAAGAATTGCCCTCCGTCACACGCGACCTGAAGATGCGGGTGCTGGTGCGTGACAATCATGTCAACGGAGGATGTACCAGCAATCTGAACATGACGGTGACGGTGTCCGCAACTTCCGGCCCTTTTGTCGTCACCAGCCCCAATACCGCAGTTATTCTTGCCTCCGGATCCACCGATGTTGTTACCTGGAACGTGGCCAATACGACGGCTTCTCCGGTAAGTTGCGCCAATGTGGACATCCTGATCTCCACGGACGGCGGTGCAAACTTCACCTCCCTCATCAGCAATACCCCGAACGATGGCTCACAAACAGTGACCTATCCCAATGTCACGTCCGCAGAATGCAGGATCATGGTCCGTTCCGCAGGGAATGTTTTTTACGATGTATCGGATGTGAATTTTTTGCTCGGCAATTACCAGAACTACTGCAATCTGATCTTCGCCAGCCTCGATGTGCCCAAAACTATCCCTACCGAGGGAACAGTGACCTCCACATTGACCGTCCCGGCCAATGGCTTCGTAAGCGATGTGGATGTGATCAACCTGATCGGCAACCATACCTGGATCAACGACCTTTCCATGACGCTGACCAGCCCAAGCGGCCTGGAACGGATACTTTTGGACGATATTTGCGACGACGAAGACAACTTCAACATTAATTTCAACGACGAATCCACCAATCCGTACGCCAACATCCCTTGCCCGCCCATAGGAGGCGGTACGTACAAACCCCTGGAGACCCTCAGCCCTTTCGATGGTTCCGTTTCCAACGACACCTGGACGTTGACGATTACGGACCATGTAGCCAATGACGGTGGCTTGCTGATCGGATGGGGACTAAAATTGTGCATCCTTTCCACGACGCCGTTGCCCGTTGAGTTAAAAACTTTTACAGCAAGGTTGGTAAACGAAACCGCTCACCTCAGTTGGACAACTGCCTCCGAACACAACAACCGGGGTTTTCATATCGAGCGCAGTATTGGCCATGCCCTTGATTTTCAAACGATCGGCTGGATGCCGGGGCATCACACGACGAACGAGTCGCATGCCTATGTTTTTGATGATCAGGGTTTAAAGCCCGGACAACTGTATTATTACCGCCTGCGACAGGAATCCGAGAACGGCGAAACCGATTATTCCAATGTGGAAGTGGTGTCTATGGGGAAAAACGCAGGATTACTCCATATTTACCCAAATCCTGCAAAAACATGGCTGAACCTGGAACTGCCCAAGTCGCTCGAAGCCACTTCCATGACGGTCACCGTTTGGGATGCCCGGGGCCGGCTGGTAGAGGAGCAACAACTGAACGCCGGTTCACCACTCGATGTATCGCAACAAGCACAAGGTATGTACTGGGTGCAGGTGGTGGCCGAAGGAGCCGTGTTGCGCGGGAAATATTATGTTGGCTGGTGAGGTTCTATCAGGGCAGGAAAAAGAGGTAGTAACAAAATCATTTCAAAACCACGCTTGAAACCACCTGAATATTAAAAATGACGGCACTTTTTACTCGACTCATACTGAATTCCCTGCGCAAGCAGGTAGGGGTGACTGACTCCGATTATGCCAGCCGGTACCGGCTGGCAATGGCCTATTATCTCTTGCGACTCACTTTCCTGCATCGGCTGCGCGATACCTTGATCGTGGGAATCGGGGTTGTAGTAGCCGGTCTCGGTTTGAAAAGTTTTCTATTACCGAATGGTTTTATTGACGGCGGTGTAACGGGCATCTCCCTGTTGGCTTCCAAAGTCACCGGTATCCCGCTTTCCGTACTGATTATTTTGATCAATATTCCTTTTGTGGCATTGGCCTACAAACAGGTCAGTGCCTCTTTCGCAATAAAAAGCATCCTGGCAATCGTGGCACTGGCGGTAGCCATCACGGTGATTCCTTACCCGCTCATCACGACGGACAAACTGTTGATCGCTACTTTCGGCGGCTTTTTTCTGGGTGTAGGTATCGGCCTCTCGATTCGGGGAGGGGCCGTGCTGGATGGCACCGAAGTGCTGGCGATATTCCTGAGCCGCAAGTCGAGTTTATCAGTTGGCGATATCATCCTGCTGTTCAATCTGATCATCTTCTCTGTGGCGGCTTACATGTTGGGTTTTGAAATCGCTATGTATGCCATGCTGACTTATCTGGCCGCTTCCAAAACAGTGGACTTTATCATTGACGGGGTAGAGGAATACATTGGAGTCACCATCGTGTCTTCCCACCATGAAGAGATCCGCCAATTCATTGTGGAGAAAATGCATACCGGTGTGACCATCTATCAGGGATTGCGGGGACATGGAAAGCGCGGGGACTTACACCATACAGAGATCATGTTTACCGTTATCACCCGCCTGGAGATTGCCCGCCTGCAACACGAAGTGGAAAAAATAGACGCGAACGCTTTCGTTGTGATGGGAACCGTACACAACATCCGGGGTGGCATCGTACGCAAACGAGCGGTGGACAAGCATTGATGTTCCCGGAGCCACATGGGAAATAGGACGGCCAATCGCTATTTTTCTTTTCCCGAAATTTACAACCTAAACTTTTAAACCTGTTTTACCTTTGCCAAATACCGTTTTTCAAGCATCGTCATCCCATGCACCGATTGGTCCGAATTTATTTCCTTCTCTTCGCCATCCTCTGCGGCTCCTTGTCCGCCGTGGGGCAGAGCCCAGCGGTGCAAGATTCTTTAAGCAACCGCCTTGCACTGATCGCACAACTCTCGCAATCAGGGAATTATGAGCAAGCACAGGTAGAAGTAGAAACCTATCGGGAACTGCTTCGCCGCTACCGCACTGCGATTTCGCCCAAGGCGCTTATCCTGATGTCGGGCATTTACAAAGCCAACGACGACGACCGAAGCGCCGCCCGCCTCCTGACCGAAGCCGAACTGGATGCCCGGCGCGATCCCAACCCCGAAACCAAGGCCGCCCTTCTGACTGCGCTGGTGAAAGAATCCGCCCGATGGGAAATGCCCGAACTGGCACTCTCCTGTCAGCAGTTGCTTTCGGTCGCTCAGGATACCCTTTCCGCCCGCAAACGCCGCAGTGAATCCTTGAAAATTCAAACGCAATTGGACTCCCTCAAGGCCGTCCGAAAGGCCGAAATGGCGCAACACAGCAAGTATATCCGAATTGAACTCGACCGGGCTTATATGCTCGCTGGCGCCGCAGCACTGGTGTTTCTCATCTTGCTGTTTGCCAACTTCCGCAACAGCGACCGATGGCGCAAACTCCTGGAAAAGAAAGAGTTGGAATGGGAATTGTTGCGCTCCAACGATCAACAGGCCGCAGAAGCCGCTGTCGTGGAACAAATCGCCGTACTCTCTGCCCAAGTCTCTGAAAAAACGGGGATCGAGACCCGTACCACGCCCGATCCATACACCTTCCATGTAGGCCCAAAGCCCGAACAGGTCGCTTTGCTGATTGAGCCCAACCGCCAGGTCGTGCTTTATCTAAAGTCACTGCTGGCCGACCGTTTTCAGATCGAAACTGCCGCCACGCCCAACGAAGGTCTGCAAATGGCCACTAACCTGATGCCTGACCTGGTGGTATGTGATGCCATTCTCAATGGCAAAACAGGCATTGAAGTCGCCCGCCAGATCAAACTTTCAGAGCGGACCAACCACATCCCGGTCGTGTTGCTCACGGACCGACATGGCAATGAGGGCAAACTCGATGCCCTCCGCGCGGGAGCCGAAGCGTGGTTCACCCGTCCGGTCATTGACGATGAGTTTGATGCGACCGTGCAGCGCCTGCTGGATGCCCGGAAAGTGAAACACGAGCATTTTTCCCGCTTCCTTCACCTCTATTTCAGCGAAAACCGGGTACCACTCGACGATCCCTTCCTGGCCAAAACGGTGGAGATGATCGAACAAAACCTCGCGGACCCCGACTTCATGCCCGAAGACATCGCCCGCAAGTTGCAGATGAGCAAAAACCATTATTTCAAAAAATTAAAGGTGCTCACCGGAAAAGAACCGGTTCAACTGGTCCGCGAACTCCGCCTTGAAAAAGCAAAAGTGCTCCTTGAAAAACGCGCTGGCACCCCGCAGGCCATCGCCGAGCTGGTCGGTTTCAACAGCAGCGGGGCCTTTGCGCTGGCCTTCAAGGAGTATTTCGGCGAGAACACCTTGCTGCTGAATTTGCCAAGAACGGGGCGATTGAATTGATCATCGAATAGAAACAGCAAGGAGTCGGTACGACCTGTTATGAAACAAAATGACGAAGTCCCCATGACGAACACTGACGCAAGGACGAGCCCTGCATGGCTTTCCTATCATTTCTATCCCCTGGAAACGCCTGATGTTTTTCTCACCCGTGCCATACGGCCTTTTCTGGAACAATATATCTGGCCAACCAAAGGCACCCGTGCCTTCTTTATCCGCTACGAAGATGAACGCGGACCCCATATCCGCCTCAGGCTGCGGGGCGAATCCGGTTGGATCAATGAGATCTTGCGCCCCGCAGTAGAAGGATGGTTCGCTGAACGGGGTGAATACTCAGAAGTACCTTACCAACCGGAACCGGAACGGTTTGGTGGTGAAGAAGCGCTGGCCTGGGCAGAGGAACATTTCCATGTCAGTACCCGGGTCATCCTTGACCGGCTTAAACATCCCACTTACAGCTACGGCGACGCAATGTTTGATGGCTTAAGAGCCCATGTTATTTCCGCTTATGCCGCAGGTTTTGACCGCGAAAAAACCAAGTGGTACTTCGGTCAACTCTCTGAACAATGGCTGCCTTTGTTCTTCCAGTCCGCCGATCCTTCTACACCGGAAGAAGCACTGCTTTTCAGGATCAAAGAAAATTTTGCAACAAGTTTCGACCGCCAAAAAGACAGCCTTCGTGCCACACTCGCCGCCCTTTGGAAAGCACTCGAAAAGGAAAAACTCGATCAAAAACAACCGGAATGGCTGCGCTGGTTGCGCGGCAACGAACTGATCCTGAATGGACTGGGAGAAAACCTGGAAAAAGCACTTCCAAGCCTGCTGCATCTGACAAACAACCGCCTGGGCATTAACAATCAGGATGAGGTGTTTTTGTGCTATTTGATTTCGAAGGGGTTGTGATGATCCGAAGACGGCATACGCTGCCTTCATTGATTAGAAAAGCCTTAGGTTAAAACTACAAGTTATGGTGTACAACGAGCAACAATTGGAAAGTTTTTGCAAGCCAGCGTCCAAGTATGAGCACGAAAAGATCATTGCGACGTATCATGCCATACGGGAAGCGATGCGTTTGGTGTTTGAAGAAAAAAAACGGTTTCATCAGTTTGCGCCGTGAAAGGGGGACCTAAGGAACGCGGCACCAATAACTTAGTCATTTGATGCCACCCTTTGTTCCATCATACGGCCGCTATTTTTCTTTAAATAGCCCCACTATTCGCAGAAAAATAGTGTTGTCTGATGAAAAAATGGTTGACCTAAAATGACTAAGTTATTGGTGCCGCGTTCCTTACGTCCGACAAATTCAAGAACCTGCGTTGGTCTTTGTGACATTTTTTATGGCACCGATTCCCTTTCTTTCCGCCATGCTGCCCACCATCAGAACTGTGACCGTGACGAGATACGTGATGCCCTTGCGCGAGGGCGGTTCGCTTCCTGCCATTGCCGAAGCAGACGATGGATTTTTATACGTCCTGAAATTTCGGGGCGCCGGCCAGGGGATCAAAGCATTGATCGCCGAATTGATCGGTGGAGAACTTGCGCGGGCCGCCGGACTGAAACTTCCCGAAATCGTTTTTTCGGAACTGGATGAAGCCTTTGGTCGCACGGAACCGGATGAATATTCACAAATCCCACCTGCGGGCTTTTGAAGAAATTTGTTGCGAAAAAAATCCGGACTCGCCGATTTCAAAGTTGGAGAATGCTTCCCGGTTTCGCTGGCTCACGGCTTCGCGGAGTACGGTGATACAAACTTCGAAAGTGCATCCGGGGCTTTGTGAGGATCCGGAGGTGACGTTGGAGCGGTTGTTGGGGCAACTGGTGTAGTTAGACCGGAGAAGACTTCGGTGGTCTTCAAAGACTAAGTGGACGAAAAAAGGGTTACAAACTTTCGTTCGTAACCCCTTTATTTTCAGTGTCGGGATACCAGGATTCGAACCTGGGACCCCCTGTTCCCAAAACAGGTGCGCTACCGGGCTGCGCTACATCCCGAAAAAAATAGCCGATCCAAAAAGATTGATTTGGCCATTCCCGTAAAATCGGACGCAAAGGTAGACCAACTTTTGACTTTATCACCTTCGCGAAAAAAATACTCAGTAAAAAACTTTTATTTTTTTGACTGCCACCTCACCAGCGTACAAGACCACCTCGTAATTGCCTGGCGGTAGTTTGTTGGTTCGAAAGGAGAAAGTGTATTTGCCCCGTACACCTGCCTGCTGCGGTTGTTGCTCAAAGATGGCTTTCACTTTCTCTCCGGCTGCATTTTCAACGTACACACTGATCTTGGTGTCCTGCTCCGCTTCATATTGAAACACCCCTTCGACCGAGAGGGGCTTTTTTTCAAAAACCGGTTGACGGCGGGGTCTGGGTTGATTGGGCTGCCGGGGAGCCGGTGTGGTAGATGCAATTTTGGGATAATTGATTTTATAAGCCGGTAGCGGTTGCCCCAGCAACTGGCAAGCCATGTTCAATAAACCCGGATGGGAAAGACTCTCGACGCGCAGGCTGTCACTCATGCACCAGATGGCATATTGGGCATCGCTTTCATTCCAAAGTTTTTTGTCGGCGATGAACTGCGCCATTTTTAAGAGGTTGCCGACCGCCATTTTGCCGAGCTGAAACGATTCTTCGTTGGACGGCCCGCTGTCGCCCGATTCTGCACAAAAGCCCTGCATGCGAATAAATTGCTTCTTCGCAGTGAGCGTAAAAACTTCTTCTTTGACAGAAATGATGTTCTGCGTGGTTGAATCAGCCGCTTCAAAAATATGTCCTGCTGGAATTTTGATCTTCAACGGCTTGTCTTTTAACCGCTGAAAATGGATAGATATACATTGCCCGGTATGGCCTCCCAAACCTTTCACCTCCACGGAAATCACACCTTGTGCAAGGGCATCTGTGAAAATGATCGGGGTTTGAGCGTTTAACGGCTGGAAGAAGCATCCCAACAAAGCGATGCAAAGAAGGCAGGTGTTTTTCATGCAACATATTTTGGAAGCACGAACGCATGCCCGAGGGGGTTATTTCAGTTAAAACAAAAAAGCACCTGCCTTTTCAGACAGGTGCTCAATGCGGAGGAAGCGGGATTCGAACCCGCGGCACAGGGTTACCCGTGCGTCGGTTTAGCAAACCGGTGGTTTCAGCCACTCACCCATTCCTCCAAATGGGACGCAAATGTAAAGCGGGCTGCACCGAATCGCCAAAACAACTTCCCAAGTTTTTTTAGAATTTATAAAATTTTGGACGTTGGACGTTGGACGGAGGATTTAGATAAAACGAACCTTTTGTCCAACGTCCAACGTCCAACGTCCAAAATCCTCAGTCCACCTTCACCAATTTCAAGGTCTGGACGATTTGCCCATCGGCGATTGCAGTCGCAAAGTAGCGCCCAGCCGGGAAGCCGTTAAGCATTACTTTCACTTGATACTCGCCAGCGTCCTTTGTTTCGTTGAGCGCGGTTTGCACCAGACGACCGTTCAGGTCATACACCAGCACTTGCACGTCGGTAGTGGAGGCGATGTGTAGGTTGATGGTGGTAACATCCCGGAATGGATTGGGATAGTTGGCAGACATCACCAGTTCCGGCGCACTGAGACCGAGCGTGCTGTTGCTGGTGCGTGCTTCTACCTGATCTGGAGCAGCAGTTGCTACCGGGCCGCCGCAAGGGCTATCGCCTGCCCATGCCAGCGCAACATACGGGAAAGAAGTTTTGAAGGGTGCATCGTTCTTCTCTACGCCTGTCGTGTACGTCAGCACGTCCAGCAAATCCTGGGTAACCGGGCTTCCGCTGCTGTAATCATCGTACCAAAGGCCAATAGCCGCCAGCACCACCCCACCGACTGCCTGGAGTTCAATGCGAGTCACGTCGTCTTCTAAACGACGACCGTTCGGGAAGCCATCCATGTTCGGAATGAACTGAAGCGTGGTGTTAGCGTATTGCGGGCTGGTAAGTCCCAGTACGCAAGCTTGCACCAGGCCGAGGCTGCTAAAATTAGGATCGGTACGCGGTGTAGCAGGAACTGCCATGTTCAGGCGCAACATATCGCCACCGTTGGGCAAAAAGTTGTGGATGAATGGCTTGCCGGCTGCGAGCGGATTGCCACCTTTTCCCGTAGCCAACTGGTAGGGACGCACGTTGGGAACACCCGTATGGAAAATGGGCCAAAGGTCCACCGAACGGGCCTTGCCGGCTCCTGGAAGCAACAAAGTGCCAAAGACGGCATCATCGAGCGCGGTACCTGCCAGAGCCGGATTGCCTTTCAGGCCAAAAAGTCCGTCTTTCCCGTTGCCAAAATCAAAGGAACCGAGCGACTTGGTCTGGATCCGCAATTTGCTGAATGCCGGGACGGCTCCGCCAAAAAAGCGGTCGTCCATATAAAGCGACAGTTCGGGGTTGTAGAAAAAGCCATCGAGTTGGGTATCTGCCAGTTCCTGATACGGTGTCAGCGAGTTCCAATAATCTTTGAAACCGATCGGAATCACGGCTTCATTGGTGAGTGGCATACCCAGGCGGCTGACCTGTACCCAGTCGCCGCTGGTGGTTTGTGTACCACCGGGGACCAACGTGCGTACTTTCTGGCGGCTGGCCGAAGCCCACACACCAATGACGTAGTTGGGATCAAGGATGCTGGCCGGAACGCTTGGAGTGCCTCTTTTGCGCAGGAACGAAATCGGCACCTGGATGGCGATGGTGCTTACGTTTTTGCAAGCGAGGCCGTCGCGGGCCTGACCGGATTGACGTGGGGCATCGCCGAGGTCGAAAATACCGCCGAGGTCCACAAAGAACGGATCGTCAGACGGGCCGACGTAGACTCGCTCGCCGGTGGAAGTAAAGCGGGTTGCTTCATTCACCAGCTGTTGGTAGGATTTACCCAGGCCAACCGGCCCTTCGATGCTGCGCGCTCCAATGTTGGTAGGTGGCACCGCGACATTGGACAGGATGGTTGAAAATGATTTCCCGCCATTGTCCGACCGAAACAGCGTGTACGTCATCTTCAGGTTGCGCTTTCCAAGGCGGATGTTGAAGAACGTCGTAGGATCTTCATTGACCGACTTGAACACCACCCGGTAGATGATCTCGTCACCCGGACGCGAAGCATCGTTGTCTACGTGGATTTCATAGCGGATGTTTTCGCCAAACGAATAGTAATTGGGACCACCTTGCGGAAATTGCAGCGGCACATAAGTGGCAATCAAGGTAACCGTATTGGGGCGGTCGGGACTACGGAAAGCGTATACGTCCACGTTGTCCGCCAATGGGTCATCCGCAATGAGCGGCGCCTCGCGGTGGCTGGAAGCGAGTGCTGTCACCATTGAGGAGAACAGCATCAGGACAGCCAGGGTATGTTTGAGCAATGATTTCATTGTCCTTGCTTTTGATTTTGAAAAGATGATAGATAAATTGAAACCTCGAACTTCAAACTTTCGAACTTCAAACTTTTTAATTAGTTGTCTCCGACCCGCTCCATGGCGTTGCCACATAAGGGAACACGGCTTTAAAAACCTTGTCGTTTTTGTTCACACCTGTATCATAGGTCAGTACACTCACTAATTTCGGGGTGACCGGGCTGGAAGTTACGCCAGGCGTGTAATCGTCGTACCAGAGGCCGATAGCCGCCAGCGCGACCCCTGCAACTGCTTGCAACTCAATACGGGTCACGTCGTCCTCCAAACGGCGACCGTTCGGAAAACCGTCCATGTTCGGAATGAACTGGATCGCTGTACTGGCATTGTAAGCCGGATCAGTCAGACCCAATACTGCTGCCGAGATGATCCCTTCCGCACTGAAATTCGGGTCGGAACGAGGCGTTACCGGCGTCGCCATATTCAAGCGCAGCATATCGCCGCCATTGGGCAGGAAATTGTTGATGAACGGTTTGCCGGCAGCCAATGGGTTGCCGTTTTTGCCGGTCGCCAGTTGGTAGGGCGGGACGTTTGGAACGCCGGTGTGGAAAATAGGCCAAAGGTCTACCGAACGCGCCTTTCCTGGGCCAGGCAGCAGGAGTTTTCCAAACACAGCATCGTCCAGTGCAGTGCCAGCGACTGCTGCACTGCCTTTCAGGCTGTTCAGACCATCTTTGCCATAACCAAAATCAAAAGCGCCGAGCGATTTGGTCTGAATGCGCAGTTTGCTGAATGCCGGGACGGCTCCGCCAAAAAAGCGGTTATCCATATACAGTGCCAGTTCCGGGTTGAAGAAATACCCGTCCAGCACCTGGTCTTTCAACTCATCATAAGGTGTGATCGCATTCCAGTAATCTTTGAAACCGATCGGGACCACCACTTCGTTGGTCAGCGGCATACCGAGCCGGCTCACCTGGATCCAGTCGCCCGTATCATCATAACCGCCGTTGGTGCTGCGAATGGTGCGCACTGACTTGCGGCTGGCCGATGCCCATACACCGATGACGTGATTGCCATCGAGGATGTTCAAAGGTTCGGGGGCCACCCCCGTTTTGAGCAAGGTGGTGATCGGAATTTGCAGACAAATAGAATGCACATTCAACTGGCCCAAGCCGTCGCGGCTTTTCGCGCCCCCCTGCCGGGGCAGGTTGCCGAGGTCAAATACGCCGCCCAGGTCCACATAAAAAGGATCGTCTGACGGACCGCAGTACACTTTTTCACCGGTGCTTGCAGTCGTAATGGCGCCAGCAATCAGTGCATCATAGGTCGTGTTGAGTCCTACGCTGCTATTAATGGAGCGTGGGCCGATGTTGGGAGGAGGTACTTCACCGCCTTGCACGATCGTCGTCCAGGTGTTTCCGCCGTCGAGCGAGCGCTCACAGGTGTACCTGGTGCGCAGGTTGCGCTTGCCGAGGCGGATGTTGAAGAAAGTGGTGCCATCTTCGTTTACCCGGGTAAACGTAAAACGATAAGTCACTTCATCGCCAGGTTTACTCGCGTCGTTGTCGACGTGGACTTCGTAGCGGATGTTTTCGCCAAAAGTATTGTAGTTGGGGCCGCCGTGGGCCAATTCGCCGGGGATGTAACAGGCAATAATGGTAATGGTGTTGGGATCATCGGGGCTGCGGAAAGCATACACGTCGGTGTTGTCCGCCAGAGGATCGTTGGCAATAAGGGGGGCTTCGCGGTGCGAGGAGGCTTTCAACGTGTTGAAAATCAACACAAAAAGCACTGCGGGCAATACCCGAACCAATAGCCTGTACTGGAAGGTTCTCATACAGTGATCGTTAAAAATGATGTGAAAAGATGGTGAAGATTCGATGGTATCTCAATGGAGTGCTGGAGTCGTCTTGTCAATGCATTGTTCGGGTTCATTTACGGCAGGCTTAGGGTTTTGGATTTCGTTTTAAAGAAAATACCTAAATGAGTGTAGACCTGCAAGGCACTACACCCTACAAGTCATTTGAAATGGAACATCATGTAATGTGGCCTGCAAGGCCGACGGGCTGTTTGGTGGTGGCACAGGCACCTCTATACAGTCTGTGCCAGTGAATACAAGAAAAAAAAGCAACCCCTGTCTGATACAGACAAGAACTGGCCATGTAGGGGGAGCCGCGACTATCCCGATGAGATGCGCGGATAAAAAGTCATTGCATTTAAATGATTGGGATGGCGCGGAAGAGGAGTGTTTATCGTTATGTCCATCATCAGACAGCGCACTTAATACCTCGTAGTGAACATGTGATTGTCCATTGTGGGCATGGACAGTCTGTACATGCCGGTCATACCAAAGAATATGCGCCAAACCATCGGCCAGCACCGGGAGCACCGGGCGGCACACTGCGCTCAGGTAAAGCAGCAACAGGACTTTAGCAAGGATGTGTTTGGCAGACATAGGCATAGTACACCCGCATGGAGCGAAGTGTACCTTGAAGCCTACATACGAGAAAGAGGGCGTTGTGGTTTTGCAAAACAGGCGACGCCTTTTTTCCGGCATTTTCATTGCCTTTCCTACATTTGTCCGCACCAATGCTGCCTAGGCATCTATTTATACACAGCAAAAACTCGAACCGTGATAAAAACATTCACCCTCTTCGCTCTCTGTATTTTCTCTTTTCAAGGAATCGCCCAAAACCCTGCTATCCAGCGTGTTAACCCGACCAACTGGTGGGTGGGCATGAAAAACCCCGACCTTCAATTGCTGCTGTACGGCAAAAACCTCAAGGGTTCCGACCTGAAAATCAACTACCCCGGCGTGGTCGTTCGGCAGGTCTATGAAGTGGAAAATCCCAACTACCTGTTCGTAGATGTATCCATCGCACCGGAAACGAAGGCGGGAAAATTCGACATCGAACTGAGCAAGCCGATGTCTGTCAAACGGGGGAAGACCTTTGTCACGGAAGCGGTCAAAACCACCCAAACCTATGAATTGAAAACACGGGACAAGCACCCGCAGGAGATCAACTCCAAAGACCTGATCTACCTGATTTTGCCCGACCGTTTCGCCAACGGCGATCCGTCCAATGACAAATTTGCCGACATGGCCGACCCGGAATCCAACCGGGACAACCCGTATCTGCGGCATGGCGGCGACCTGTTGGGCATCCAGAACCACCTCGATTATTTCACGGATCTGGGCGTGACGACACTTTGGCTCAATCCCGTCGTTGAGAACGACCAGCCACAAACCAATGAAGGCGGGGCGATGCGCTCGGCCTACCACGGCTACGGCTTTACCGATCAATACGCGGTGGATCGCAGGCTCGGTGGCAATGCGGCATACAAAAGCCTGATCGATGCGGCTCACAGCAAGGGTTTGAAAATCATGCAGGATGCGGTGTACAACCACGTCGGCATCAACCACTGGATCCTGCGCGATCTGCCGATGAAGAACTGGCTCAATCAATGGGACACCTATACCAATACCTCCTACCGCGACGAAGCGGTGATTGACCTGGTACACGGCAGCAAAAGCGATTTCAACGTGCACCAGAACGGCTGGTTCGTGCCGTTTCTACCCGACCTGAACCAGCACAATCCGTTTGTAGCCAACTACTTGATTCAGCATGCGCTTTGGACGGTTGAGTATTTCGGCATCGACGGCTGGAGAATAGATACCTACCAGTACAACGACCTGGAATTTATGAACCGCTGCAACAATGCCCTGTTGAGCGAATATCCGAAGATGTTCATCACCGCCGAAAATGCGGTGAACTCACCAATCAGCCAGGCCTTTTTTGTGCGAAACAACCTGTACCTGCCGTTCAAAAGCACCTGCCCGTCGCCCAACGACTTTGTTTTTTACAATGCGATCAATGCTGCTTTGAATGAAAAATTTGACTGGGGACATGGCTTCAACCAACTCTGCACCATGCTGGCGCAGGATGTCGTGTATGAAAATCCGGACCTTAACCTGACGTTTCTGGACAACCACGACCAAAACCGGTTCTTTTCCGTGATCGGCGAGGATTTACAGAAGTATAAACAAGGCGTGGCTTTTTTGCTCACTGCACGGGGCGTCCCGCAACTGTACTACGGCACGGAGATCCTGGTGAAAAATTTCAAAAACCCTTCCGACGCCGAGGTGCGGCGTGATTTTCCGGGGGGCTGGAAAGAGGATAAAGAGAATAAATTCCTGGCTGCCAACAGGACCGCGCAGGAAAACGAGGCTTTTAATTTCACCCAAAAACTGGCTCGTTACAGAAAAACCTGTTCTGCACTGCAAACCGGAAAACTCACCCAATATATTCCTCAGGACGGCATCTATGTCTACTTCCGGCACGATGCAGAAAAAACGGTGATGGTTATCATGAGCCAAAACGACAAAGCGCAGACCATCACAACCCGGCGTTTCGCAGAAAACCTCGGAGGTTTCATTCGCGGAAAAAATATTCTGGACGATTCCCTGGTTCCCGACCTACGCCAGGTCGCCGTTCCCGCCATGTCTGTTCAGGTGATCGAATTGATGAATTAAAAGCGCTCATCCAGGCAGTTCACCTAGGGGCGAAGGCAAAGTTTTTCGCAAAGGCGAAAAGGCGCAAAGTTTTAATAGAGAACTCTTTGCGCCTTTTCGAGAAATTCCACCTTCGTACTCATCCTTTCATTTTTAAACAAAAAATGTCTAAATCAGCCCCTTGGATTGGCGCATTCACACCCGCTTGCTACGGAATACCTGACCTTATCTTTGTGCCACAAACAGCACCTGGAATAGGATCGATTCTACCCTATGAACCTCATGCAATTGTTCATGAAAATGGACGACAAGGTCGGCGCCGAGTACCAAAAATCGCTGGTCAATTTGAACGGTATTCTTGAAAAACAATAGTGTCCCGCGCAGGCATCTGTTGAAAGTAACCGGACCACTGGCACGTATTTTTTAGAATTAACTACATTCTAAACTATACACACCATGCAAAAGAAAGATCTGTTTAAAAATATGCCGTACATGTCTCCGCTCACCAACCGGATGGAGGCATCCAAAGAAAAAGGATTTACAGAAAACTTCGAGGTTATTTCAGCGACAGCAATGATTGATCATGGGACTAAAAAGGAATATGCCCCTCTGGATGTCTCCATCATTAATTATTACCGTTTTGAAGGAATGTCCGATCCGGGTGATAACAGTATTTTGTATGAATTATCTACCTCTGATGGAACTCAAGGCATTCTTGTAACACCTTATGGACCGGATTGCCCGGCGCACGTTGCAGATTTTGTGGCAAACATTCCCCAAATTGAAAAACAGCATAATGGGCGCGCGCCGGATACTACCCATGCACAAACACCGCTGGTGACCGAGCAAAATGTTGACGCCGCACAATCAGCCTCTGTTTAATAATAAGATTTCACCCACTTTAAACATCCGGCAGAGAAAGCAGCCGGTACACTACTCGAAAGCCATGAATGGAGCAACACCCAACTGGCCAAGGGCGACTTGTCTGCCGAAATCGCACCACTCAAAAACCGAAAGGGCAAAGACATGATTGTGTACGGCGGCGGAAGTTTCGTTTCCAATCTGGTCAAATACAACCTGATTGACGAATACCACCTTTTTGTCAATCCGGTTTTGCTCGGCATTGGGTTGCCGATCTTTCAGGCGCTGGAGACCCAGCGGACCATGAAACTGAAGCACGCTCAATCTTTCGAGTGCGGCATCGTCGTAATGTGCTATGAACCCGCCTGATATCAGGCAACATCACTGTACATGGATCAACTGGAACATTCGTTGAAAGCGGAAATCGAAGCCTTGCGAACAATTATAAAAAACACCGAGAAAATGAAGATTGACAACAGCAAATTGGACCCCAAAAACGGCCCGCATCAGGAGTTTTTTAAGAATGGCGGTTTGTCCGCTGAAGGAAACTTCGTCAACGGCGAAAAGGACGGAGAGTGGAAATACTACCTGCTCAACG
>Ga0335394_10002556_pt1 | contig 20494 bp, 14 predicted proteins | sample MAT03_FD_205741 | JGI IMG/M metagenome (GOLD analysis project Ga0335394, IMG submission 205741) | Freshwater microbial communities from Lake Fryxell liftoff mats and glacier meltwater in Antarctica - MAT-03 (spades assembly) (version 2) ...
GCGAGGCGGTGCAGTCGATGCTGGCCGAAGCGCGCCTGGGCCAGCCGGTCGACGCCGAGGCCTGCCGGCCGCTGGTCGAGGAGATCTCGGCCTCGGTGATGCGCAACCCTGGCGCCCTGGTCAGCCTGGCGCGGTTGAAGACCAAGGACGACTACAGCTACATGCACTCGATGGCGGTGTGCGCGCTGATGGTCTCGCTGGGCCGGCAACTCGGCCTGGACGACGCCGCCTGCCGCAACGCCGGGCTGGCCGGCCTGATGCATGACCTGGGCAAAGCCGTGCTGCCGCTGGAGGTGCTGAACAAGCCAGGCAAGCTGACCAGTGAGGAGTTTGCGCTGGTGCGTCTGCACCCCGAGCGCGGCCACCAGATGCTGGTCGAGGCGCGTGGTGTGGATGAACAAGTGCTCGAGGTCTGCCTGCATCACCACGAGCGCATCGACGGTGGTGGCTACCCGCATGGATTGGAAGCTGATGCGATCAGCACCGTCGTGCGCATGGGTGCGCTGTGCGATGTCTACGACGCCGTCACCTCGAACCGGCCCTACAAGGCCGGCTGGGACCCGGCCGAGTCGATCGCCCGCATGGCCTCGTGGACAGGGCACTTCGACCCGCAGTTGTTCCAGGCCTTCGTGCGCAGCCTGGGCATCTATCCGACCGGCTCGCTGGTGCGGCTCGAGTCAGCGCGGCTGGCGGTGGTGGTCGAGCAGAACGCACAGCAGCTGGCCGCGCCTGTCGTCAAGGTGTTCTTCTCGACGCTGACGCAGATGCATCTGCCGCCGCGCCGGCTGGACCTGTCTCGCGCGGGCTGCAGCGACCGCATCGTCGGCCGCGAGTCCCTGGCGCAATGGGGCTTTGCGGCGCTCGACGAGCTGTGGCTGGATCCGGAAATCCGCCGTCGTGCCCACGCGGCCAGGGCCTGAACGCGGGGCTGCTTGATGCGTCAGGCCTGATGCGTCAGGCTTGAGGCGTCAGGCCTGACGAGTCAGTCCTGAAGTGGGTGGTTCAGCGCTTGGGCCGAGGGCCGCGTGCGCCGCCGTTCGGGCCCGCACCGCCCGCGCCGCGCGGTGCGGGGCGGCCACCACCACCGGATCCACCCCCCCCACCGCCTCCGGACCGACCCGCGCCGGCCGATGACCGGCCACCACCACCCCCCGGACGGCCGCCCGGCCCACCGCCTGGCGTGCGGCGCTGGCCGCCGATGCCGATGGTCATGCGGCCGAGCACGATCGGCTCGGCGCGCTCGCCCGCGGGCGGCTCGAAGCCGGGGATGTGCACCACCGGGACGGCCTTGCGGATCAACCGTTCGATGTCGCGCAGGAAGATCTCTTCGTCCAGGCAGACCAGCGAGATCGCCTCTCCGCTGGCACCGGCGCGGCCGGTGCGGCCGATGCGGTGCACATAGTCCTCGGGCACGTTGGGCAACTCGAAGTTGACGACGTGCGGCAGGTCCTCGATGTCGATGCCGCGCGCGGCGATGTCGGTGGCCACCAGCACCTGCAGTTCGCCGCGCTTGAAGTCGGCCAGCGCCTTGGTGCGCGCGCCCTGGCTCTTGTTGCCATGGATCGCCATCGCCGTGATGCCATGGTCGTTCAGGTACTCGGCCAGCCGGTTGCAGCCGTGCTTCATGCGCGTGAAGACCAGCACCTGGTGCCAGTCGCCGGTCTTGATCAGGTGCGCCAGAAGCTCCTTCTTGCGCTCGCGACCCACCGGGTGCACCTTCTGCGTCACCGCCTCGGCCGGCGCGTTGCGCCGCGCCACCTCGATCAGCGCCGGCTGGTTCAGCAGTCTGTCTGCCAGCGCCTTGATCTCGTCGCTGAAGGTGGCGCTGAAGAGCAGGCTCTGCTTCTTCGGCGGCACGATGGCCAGCACCTTCTTGATGTCGTGGATGAAGCCCATGTCGAGCATGCGGTCGGCCTCGTCGAGCACGAAGATCTCCACCTGCCGCAGGTCCAGCGTGCCCTGCTGGTGGTGGTCGAGCAGGCGCCCGGGCGTGGCGACAAGGATGTCGACGCCTTTGCGCAGGCGGTCGATCTGCGGCTGCATGCCGACGCCGCCGAACATCACCATGCTGGTCAGCGGCAGGTACTTGCCGTAGGTGCGCACGCTCTCTTCGACCTGCGCCGCCAATTCACGCGTGGGCGTGAGGATCAGTGCGCGGATGGCGATGCGGCCGCGGGTGTCGCGCACCGGGTTGCCGGTGGACAGCCGTTGCAGCATCGGCAGCGTGAAGCCGGCAGTCTTGCCGGTGCCGGTCTGTGCGCCAGCCAGAAGGTCACCCCCGCCAAGCACGGCGGGGATGGCCTGGGCCTGGATCGGGGTGGGGGTGTCGTAGCCCTGTTCGCGCACGGCGCGCAAGAGCGGCTCGGCAAGGCCGAGTTCAGTGAACAACATGTGATTTTGTGGGCCCGGAGAGGGCCAAGAGTCGCGCGCGGCCGGCGCCGCGGTGAGCGGCGCACCAGTCAGAAGGCGCGAGGGTACAGGTAGCGTCGAGGATCGACCGCGCTGCGGCGACTGGAAGCCACAGCGTGATCGGGATTCTACGGGGTCGGCATCGGTTGACGGTCCTTCAGACGCAGCCAGCCGCGTGCAATTCGATAGATTGCCCACAGTCCGAGCAGCCCCATGCCCAGCACCCAGGTGCCGAAACCGATGATCACCAGCGTCAGCGGGGCCGACACGGCGGCGACGAGGATCGCCCACAGCAGCGCCAGCCAGAAGGTGCGGATCTGCCAGCGGAAGTGCGATTCAAGCCAGGTGCCGCGCACCTCGCTGCGCTTCACGTAGTTGATGATCACCGCAATGATCGACGGCCAGCCGAAGAGAAAGGAGCCGACCACGCTGGCCGCGCCGAAGGCGCCCAGCGCCAGGCCCACCGCGTGCAGTGCGTAGACGATGTGCGTCAGCCGTTCGAGGCTGCGGCTGGACTCGACGGTGGTCAGGCTGTTCATGGCGCTCCTTCAGACACAGGGGCCGAAGATGTGGCCGCTGGCGGGCCTTTCAAGGGTCAACCTGCTCGGCGTCCCGGGCCAGCCGCACGATGGTCATGCCCGGGCGCACCTCGCGCAGGCTGGGCATGATCAGCGTGCAGCCCGCGTAAGGCGTGCGGAAGATCTGGCCGCCGTTCCAGCCCAGCAGCGTGCCGGCGCCGTCGACGCGCTGCCCGGTGCGCCAGGCTGCGGCAAAGCGCGGCGCGTCGCCGGTCAGCGCGACCACGGCATGTGTCACCTCCAGCACCTGCTGCCGCGCGGGCAGTGGTTGGCGCCAGGCGGGTGGCAGGTCAGCCTCATCGACCACACCGCTGGCGGCGAGAAAACGCGACATGCCGTCCAGTGCCACGTCGCGGCTCGCCAGCGCCCCGTGAAAGCCGCACTCCAGCAGCAGCGCGCGGCTGTCGTCGTCCACCTCCTGGCCGAAGCGGCCGTGGTCGCGCATGCGCCGGCCCTCGGCATGGCCGGCGTCCGACACCACCAGCGCAGGTGCACCCATGGCTCGCGCGAGTGCGATGTGCCGGGCCGCCAGGCCGCTGAGCATCAGCGCCGGCGCCTCGCTGCTCATGGAGTGCAGGTCGAGCAACCAGTCGGTGCGCTCGATGAAGGGTCGCAGCGCCAGCGCGCGCTGGCGTTCCAGGCTCAGCGCGGGCTCGGCCGCCCAGTCCATCGAGCCCCACACGCGGTTCAGGTCCTCGTCGACGCGGCGCGACTGGAACGGTTGCGCCACGTCGTAAAGGTCGAAGGCCGCCAGATTGCAGAAGGCCAGCGACAACACGCCGCGGCGCGGACGCAGGCCGGCCTGCAGCGCGGCCAGCACGGCCCATGCGCCGCACAGTTCATTGCCGTGCACGATGGCGCTGACCATCAGCTCGCGGCCCGGCACACCGGAGTCGAAGCGCCACACACCCTCGGTGCCGGTGTTGCCTTCGCGCCAGGAGCCGAGATCGGGGCGGGGCAGCGGCCAGGCCGCATCGGCGTGTTGGGTGATTTCGGTCATCGGGCGTGCCCTGCGATTGGGGTGGTGGCGCGTAGGGTTGGCGCTCAGACTGCGCTCAGGCCGCGCGACGGGCGGCGACGAGCGGCTCAGCCGAACGTCCGACGGCGAGCAAGAGCAGCCCGGCGAGCGCAAAGGGCAGCCCCGCCCAGGACAGTTGGGCAAACCCGAGGCGGCCCACCGCCAGCCCGCCCATCGCAGCGCCCGCGGCAGTGCCCAGGTACAACATCGAGGCATTCAGCGACAGTGCCAGGGGCGCATGGGCGCCGGCCATCGCGGCCAGCCGGGCCTGCTGCGGCGCCATCATGCTGAAGCCGGCCAGGCCCCAGACCAGCATCACCGCCAGCATCGCCGATGGCTGGCCCGCGGTCAGCGGCAGCAGCGCCATCATCGAGGCCAGCACGCCCAACGAGACCATGCACGAGCGCTGCGCGCCGAAGCGGTCACCCGCGCGGCCACCCAGCATCGTGCCGGCGACGCCGGACAGGCCGAACGCCGCCAGCGTGAGCGACAGTGATGTGCTGCTCATCGGTGCCAGCGCGCGCAGCACCGGCCCGATGTAGGAGAAGACCGTGAAGATGGCGGTGAACGACAGCAGCGTCAGCCCCAGCACCGCGAGCAATGCCGCTTGGCGCAGCAGACCGCCCAAGCCCGTGAAGCTGGCTCCCGGGGCGTCGATGCGGGCCGGCACCAGACGTGCCAGCAGCACGCAGCACAGCGCGGACAGCGCCGCCCCGGCCCACAGCGGTGCGTGCCAGCCGGCGGCAAAACCAAGCCAGGCCCCAAGCGGGATGCCCATGGCATAGCTCAGGCTCATGCCCAGGAATACGAAGGCCAGTGCACGGCCACGCCGCGCCGGCTCGACCAGCCCGACCACCAGGCCCGACATCAGCGGCGTGACCATCGCCCCCGCGCCCATCAGCACGCGGCCCGCAAGCAGCAGCGCCAACGTGTCGGCCAGCGCGCAGACCACCGCGCCGACAGTAAACAGCGCCATCGCCGCCACCAGCGCGCGCCGCCGCGTCCAGCCTCCCGTGGCCACCAGCAACAGCGGCGCCAGTACCGCGGTAGCCAGCGCATAAGCCGTGATGCCCTGGCCGACGGCCGCCACCGAGGTCTGCAGCGCTTCGGCGGCCAGCGTCAGGATGCCGGCGAGCACGAAGGCCGCACTGCCGATCACCAGGTTGACGAACGAGAACAGCCACAGCAGGCGGTTGGAGGCGGAGTCCTGCGTGCTCGGCGGCGTGCTCATCGACGCACCCTAGCAGAGATCGGCGGCCGGCCCGGCTTGCGTCACCGATAATCGATGGTTGCGCGCGGGCCGATTCGGCTGGCGCCGCCCAATCCAGCAGGAATCGACCGATGGCCCAGTACGTCTACACCATGAACCGCGTCGGCAAGGTCGTGCCGCCGAAGCGACAGATCCTCAAGGACATCTCGCTGTCGTTCTTTCCCGGCGCAAAGATCGGCGTGCTCGGTGTCAACGGCTCGGGCAAGAGCACGCTGCTGAAGATCATGGCCGGCATCGACAAGGAGTACGAGGGCGAGGCGATCCCGATGCCCGGCATCAAGATCGGCTACCTGCCGCAAGAGCCGCTGATGGATGCCGATCAGACCGTGCGCGAAGCCGTCGAGCAGGGCATCGGCGGCGTGCTGGCGGCCAAGGCGCGGCTGGACGAGGTGTACGCCGCCTACGCCGAGCCCGACGCCGACTTCGACAAGCTGGCCGCCGAGCAGGCCGAGCTCGAAGCCGTCATCGCCGCCGCTGGCAGCGAGAACACCGACCTGCAGCTGGAGATCGCCGCCGACGCGCTGCGCCTGCCGCCCTGGGACGCGGTGATCGGCAAGCTCTCCGGCGGCGAGAAGCGCCGCGTCGCGCTGTGCCGGCTGCTGCTGTCCAAGCCCGACATGCTGCTGCTCGACGAGCCCACCAACCACCTCGACGCCGAGTCGGTGGAATGGCTCGAGGTCTTCCTCAAGCGATTCCCGGGCACGGTGGTGGGCATCACCCACGACCGCTACTTCCTCGACAACGCGGCCGAGTGGATTCTCGAACTCGACCGCGGCCGTGGCATCCCGTACAAGGGCAACTACTCCACCTGGCTGGAGCAGAAGGAGACCCGGCTCGAGCAGGAGCAGCGCACCGAGGACGCGCGCTCCAAGGCCATGAAGCGCGAGCTGGAGTGGGTGCGCAAGAACCCCAAGGGGCGCCAGGCCAAGAGCAAGGCGCGGCTGGCGCGCTTCGAGGAGTTGTCGGACGTCGAGTACCAGAAGCGCAACGAGACCAACGAGATCTTCATCCCGGTGGCCGAGCGGCTGGGCAACGAGGTGATCGAGTTCGTCGGCGTCAGCAAGAGCTTCGGTGAGCGCATGCTGATCGACAACCTCAGCTTCAAGGTGCCACCGGGCGCCATCGTCGGCATCATCGGCCCCAATGGCGCCGGCAAGTCGACGCTGTTCCGCATGGTCCAGGGGCTGGAGAAACCCGATGTGGGCGAGGTGAAGATCGGCCACACGGCACAACTGGCCTTCGTCGACCAGAGCCGCGAAAGCCTGTCCGCCGACAAGACCGTCTGGCAGGATGTCTCGGGCGGCCTCGACACGCTGGTGGTGGGCAAGTTCGTGATGCCCAGCCGCGCCTACATCGGGCGCTTCAACTTCAAGGGCAACGACCAGCAGAAGCTGGTCGGCAACCTCTCGGGCGGCGAGCGCGGCCGCCTGCACCTGGCCAAGACGCTGGCGCAAGGCGGCAACGTGCTGCTGCTCGACGAGCCGAGCAACGACCTCGACGTGGAGACGCTGCGTGCGCTGGAAGATGCCTTGCTGGAGTTCGCCGGCAGCGTGATGGTGATCAGCCACGACCGCTGGTTCCTCGACCGCATCTGCACGCACATCCTGGCCGCCGAGGGCGACTCGCAGTGGGTCTTCTTCAACGGCAACTACCAGGAATACGAGGCCGACAAGGTCCGCCGTCTGGGCGAGGAAGGCGCACGGCCGCACCGGCTGCGCTTCAAGGCGCTGAAGTAGTTGCCCCGCGCTTGGGCATTCCGACACGGCCGCAGGCCGTTACGCCGGTCAGGCCGGTCTGGTGGCGGCGGGTGGACGCACAATGGTCCGATGCCTAGCCTGACCCTGTCCGCCCCGTCGATCTGGCTGCCGTTGCTGATCGCGGCGGCGGCTCTTGCGGGCTGCGCCTTGCCCGCTGGATTACCCGCTGCATCAGCCGCTGGATCAGCCGCTGACGCAGCCGCGGGTTCACCGGTTGCATCGCCCGCAGCAGCGGCCAAGCCGGCCGCCTCGCCGATGGCCGCGACCGCCCCGCAGGCCAAACCCGCGCCGGCCGTGGCCGGTGGGCCACCGGTGGCCGGCTCGACGAACGTGCCCAGAATGTCCGCCCCCGGGCCGGCGCCGCGCCCGGGCGCCGCCCCGTTTTCGCCCGCTGCAGTGCCCGCGGTCGCGGGCGCGCCGGCGAGCACGCCGACCTTTGTCTCACCGCCGGCGCCACCGGCGGCGTCAGGCGGCGCACCCCCGTTTGCCACCGTCATACGAGACGCTCGCCGCATCGAAGGCGCGCTGACGCTGTGGCAGAAGGACGACCGCGTCTGGATCGAGTTGCCGCCGGCCATCTTCGGCAAGCCCTTTCTGCTCAGCCCGAAGATCCGCAACGGCATCGGCGAGGCCTGGTTGTCCGGCGGGCTGATGACGGGGCCGATGGCTGGCGTCGGCGGGCCGCAGTTGGTGGAGTTCACGCGCGTGCACAGCCAGGTCCGGCTGTTGGCGCGCAATACCGATGTGCTGGCGCGGGCCGGCACGCCCGAGGCGCGCGCTGTCGAGGCCAGTTACAGCGCCAGCCTGCTCGGCGTGGCGCCGGTGGTGAGCGCGCCGCATCCGGAGACGCGTGCCGTGCTGATCGAGGCGGCGCCGATTTTCCTGGCGGACATGCAGGGCATGGGCATGCGGCTGCAGGCGGCGTTTCGTATCGGCTACGGGCTGGACGCGCGCAACTCGCTGATCACCGCCGTGCGCGGCTCGCCGCAGCTGACCGTGATCGAGACGCAGCAGCACTTCTACACCGCCAACGTCAGCTCGGGTCCGGGCGCGCAGTCCTCGCTGCCCAGCTTCCTGCCGGACACGCGCAGCCTGCTGATCGGCATGCACCATTCGCTCCTTGCGCTGCCCGAGCAGCCGATGGCCACGCGCCGCGCCGACCCGCGCATCGGCCACTTTTCGAGCACCGTGTTCGACTTCAGCGAAGACTTGGCGCGCAGCCCGCGCACCCGCTTCGTGCACCGCTGGCGGCTGGAGAAGAAGGACCCGGCGGCCGAACTCTCGGAGCCCCTGCGTCCGATCACCTTCTGGATCGACCGCAACGTGCCGCTGAAGTACCGCGACACCGTGCGCAGCTCGATCCTTGAATGGAACAAGGCCTTCGAGCGCATCGGCTTCAAGGACGCGCTGCGCGTAGAGCAGCAGCCCGACGATGCCGAGTGGGACACGCTGGACGCCGGACGGCCGTCTGTGCGCTGGGTCAGCAGCGTCTCGCCGAGCTTCGTCGCCTTCGGCCCCAGCCACGTGGACCCGCGCAGCGGCGAGATCCTCGATGCCGACATCGCCTTCGAGGGGCTGTTCACCCGCCAGCAGCGCACCGCGCGCTCGCAGCTGCTGTCGGTGTTTGCCGAACCGCTGTCGACCGGGCATCCGGCGCACGCCGGGCACGAAGCCTGCGCCTATGGCGACTTCGCGGCCTTGCAGACCGCTTACGCGATTGAGGTGCTGGCCGCGCGCGGTGAGCTCGACCCCGACGGCGAGGAGGCGCAGCGCTTCGTGCTGGCCTACGTGAAAGAGACGCTGATGCACGAGGTGGGCCACGCGCTCGGCCTGCGCCACAACTTCCGCGCCTCGCGTGCATTCAGCGATGCGCAGCTGTCGGACCCCGAGTTCACGCGCACCCAGGGCACCACCGGGTCGGTGATGGACTACAACGCCGTCAACCTGCCGCGGCCTGGCGAGCCGCCACCGGCGGCTTTCCAGGACAGCATCGGGCCTTACGACTTCTGGGCCATCGAGTACGCCTACAAGACGCTGCCCGCGGGCAGCAATGCGGCCGACGAGGCGACCGAGCTGCAGCGCATTGCCTCGCGCAGCGCCGAGCCCCTGCTGGCCTATGGCACCGACGAGGACAGCTTCTCAGGCGTCGACCCGGACGCGCTGCCCTGGGACCTGGGCTCCGATCCGGTGGCCTATGCGTCCAAACGTCTGGAGATCGCGCGTGACCTGTTCCGCCGCCAGGAGCAGCGCACGCTGCCGGCCGATCGAGACTACTCGGTGTTGCGCCGATCGCTGGCCTATGCGCTGGTCGATGTGGCCGTGGCGGTGCGTTCGCTGTCGCGTCAGATCGGCGGCGTGCGCACGCTGCGCGACTTTCCGGGCTCGGGGCGCGACCCGCTGGCGCCGGTGCCTGCGGCGGCGCAGCGCCGTGCGCTCGACCTGATCTCGCAATCGGTGCTGTCGGCCGAGGCGCTGGCGGTGTCGCCGGCGCTGCAGCGCCGTCTGGCGCCGGACTACCTGGACCGCAGCGATGTACCCGGTCTGCCGCTGGACTATGCCCTGCCGCAGCGCCTGCTGGAACTGCAGCGCGGCGTGCTCGGCCACCTGCTGAGCGACGCGGTGGCCGCGCGCATCGTCGACAGCGTCGACAAGGCCGACCGTGCCGCCGATGCTTTCCAGCTGTCCGAGCTTTACGAACGGCTCTCGCGTGACCTGTGGAGCGAGCTCGAAGCCGGCGGCGGCGTCTCCTCGGCACGGCGCGAGCTGCAGCGTGAACACCTCAACCGGATGGCCGCCAGCCTGCTGCGCCCGGCCTCGCAAGGCCGGGCGGACCAGCGCAGCCTGCTGCGCGTGCAGGCCGAGCGCTTGCTGGCGCGTATCGAGGCGGTGCAGCGTGGGCGCCGCGCGCCTGCCGACGAAGAAACCCGGGCCCACCTGAGCGACGGCGCACGCACGCTGCGCCAGGCACTCTCTGCGGGGCTGCTGCGCGCCGGAGTCTGAACCGGTTCGAGCAGGTCCGGCCTGCGCCGGCCATCTCCGCCATCTGGTCCATCTGGTCCTACAGCTCCTCGATGCGCTGTGCCGGAAAGCTGTCCCAGCTCAGGCAGCCGGGGCATTGCCAGAAGTAGTTCTGCGCCTCGAAGCCGCAGGCGGCGCAGCGGTAGCGCTGCAGCGGGCGCGCGGCAAGGCCCAGCGCATCTCGCAGGCCCTGCAGCGCGGCAGGTGACCAATCGGCCGGCGGCGCCGAGTCCAGCAGCGCCTGTGCGGCCGACAAGCTGGGCGCCCGCAGCAGCAAGCCCTCGGGCGGCAGCGCCTCGCCGGGCAGCAGGGCGAGCGCCTGCCACAGGTCGATGCCAGGCGCTGCCGTGAACTGCGCCAGCAAGGCAGCGCGCGCGTGCTCACCGTGGCCGGTGGCCAGCGCCGCACGGGCGTAGTCCAAAGCGACCAACGGGAAAGTGGCCGGATGATGCGTGCGCATGGTCTCGAAGGCCTGCCAGGCCCCGGCAGCATCGTTGTCGCGCAGGGCACGCTGGCCGCTCAGCACCAACGGGCGCGGTGCCTGCGGAGCGATCTCGCGTGCGCGTTGCAGCGCTGCGGCGGCGTCGGCCGGCCGGCCTTGTTCATCGGCCTGCAGCGCCGTCTCGCAGCCGTAGTGCGCGATGCGCGCGGCAAAGCTGCCGCGGCCCGCGCGCTCGAGCTGCCCGGCAATCTCGGCCGCGCGGGGCCAATCACGCGAGCGCTCGGCCAGCGACAGCAGCGCCAGCCTGGCCTCGACGTCGTGCGTGCCGCCTTCCAGCGCGCGCCAGGCCTGCTCGGCGCGGTCAAACAGCCCGGCAGACATGAAGTCCTGCGCCAGCGCGCGCTGAACACCACTGCGGTCCCCAGGCTTGAGGTCGGCGCGCGTCAGCAGGTGTTCGTGCACGCGCACCGCACGCTCGAACTCACCGCGGCGGCGAAACAGGCTGCCCAGCGCGAGCTGCAGTTCTGCGCTGCCGGGGTCGTCGCGCATCGATTCGATGAAGGCGTCGACCGCCTTGTCGGGCTGCTCGTTGAGCAGCAGCGTCAACCCGCGCACATAAGGACGCGGCGCGTCGCGCTTCCACTGGCGCTGGTCGAGCCGCGACGCCACCCAGCCCAGCGCGAAGGCCACCGGCAGGCCGATCAACAGCCATTGGAAGTCGAAGTCCATCGCGCGCGTTCGGGTCGGGTGGGGTCAGGGCGGGGCAAGGCCGGGGCAGACACCAGGCCGGCAGCTCAGGAGCCCAGGCCTTCGCGCGGCGGATGGTCGAGGCCGAAGTCCGAGGGCGCCACGGTCGACGGCGCGGGTAGTGGTGCCGGCTTGGGGGCGTGCCGGCGTGCCACCTGGCGCTGGCGCCACCAACTGGGCACCATCGCCAACACGCCGAAGGCGCAGCCACCAGCGAAGGCGACCAGCACCACGATGACCAGCGGTGCGTGCCACTGCACGCCGAAGAACCAATTGACCGCGGCGGTCTGCTGGTTGTTCAGCGCGAACGCGAAGAGTGCGAAGAAGACGAAGGCCCGGAACAGCCAGACGAGGAAGCGCATGCGGACGTCATTGTAGGCAGCGGGTTTGCCGGCCCATGAAAACGGGGCCCCGCAGGGCCCCGAAAGAAATGCACGTCAGGACGATCAGATCTGGGATTGCTTGGCCGCAGCGGCGCTCTCGGCTGCCGCGCCCTTGGCATCCACCGCCTCGCGCAGCGCCTTGCCCGGCTTGAAGTGCGGCACCAGCTTTTCCGGGATCGTCACCTGCTCGCCACTGCGCGGGTTGCGCCCCACGCGCGGCGGCCGGCGGCTGACCGAGAAGCTGCCGAAGCCGCGGATCTCGATGCGGTGCCCGCGCGCCAGCGCGTCGGACATCGCATCGAGCATCGTCTTCACGGCGAACTCGGTGTCGCGTTGGGTGAGCTGGCCGAAACGCTCGGCCAGCTGCGCCACCAGGTCAGAGCGGGTCATGCGCGGGCCGGGCTCACTCGCGGTTGTCGAGCTTGGCGCGCAGCAACGCACCCAGGCTGGTGGTGCCCGCGGTCTCGCGCTCGTTGCTCTGCGCCAGACGCTGCATCGCCTCTTGCTGGTCGGCGTTGTCCTTGGCCTTGATCGACAGCTGGATCGAGCGCAGCTTGCGATCGACGTTGATGATCATCACGCTGACCTCGTCGCCTTCCTTGAGCAGGTTGCGCGCGTCTTCCACGCGGTCGCGGCTGAGTTCCGACGCACGAAGGTAGCCAGTGACGTCGTCGTTGAGCTGCACCTCGGCACCACGCGGGTCGACCGTCTTGACTTTGCCGATGACGATGGCGCCGCGGTCGTTGATGGTCGTGAAGCTGGTGAACGGGTCGACGTCCATCTGCTTGATGCCCAGGCTGATGCGCTCGCGCTCGACGTCGATGGCCAGCACGAGGGCGTCGACTTCCTGGCCCTTCTTGTAGTTGCGCACTGCGGTCTCGCCCGGCTCGTGCCAGGACAGATCCGACAGATGCACCAGGCCGTCGATGCCGGCGGCCAGGCCGACGAAGACGCCGAAGTCGGTGATCGACTTGATCGGGCCGTGCACCTTGTCGCCGCGCTTGACGTTGGCCGCGAACTCTTCCCACGGGTTGGCCTTGCACTGCTTCATGCCCAGGCTGATGCGGCGCTTGTCCTCGTCGATCTCGAGCACCATCACCTCGACTTCCTCGCCCAGCGTCACCACCTTGGCCGGGGCGACGTTCTTGTTCGTCCAGTCCATCTCGGAGACGTGCACCAGGCCTTCGATGCCCGGCTCGATCTCGACGAAGGCGCCGTAGTCGGCGATGTTGGTGACCTTGCCGAACAGGCGCGTGCCCGTCGGGTAGCGGCGCGAGACGCCCATCCACGGGTCGTCGCCCAGTTGCTTGAGGCCCAGGCTGACGCGGTTCTTCTCGGCGTCGAACTTCAGCACCTTGGCGGTGAGTTCCTGGCCGACCTGCACCACCTCGGTCGGGTGGCGCACGCGGCGCCAGGCCATGTCGGTGATGTGCAGCAGGCCGTCGATGCCACCCAGGTCGACGAAGGCGCCGTACTCGGTGATGTTCTTCACCACGCCGTGCACCGTGGCGCCTTCGGTCAGCGTCTCCAGCAGCTTGGCGCGTTCCTCGCCCATCGAGGCTTCGACCACCGCGCGGCGCGACAACACGACGTTGTTGCGCTTGCGGTCGAGCTTGATGACCTTGAACTCCATCGTCTTGCCCTCGAAGGGCGTCATGTCCTTCACCGGACGCGTATCCAGCAGGCTGCCGGGCAGGAAGGCGCGGATGCCGTTGACCAGCACCGTCAGGCCACCCTTGACCTTGCCGCTGACCGTGCCGGTGACGAACTCACCGCTGTCCAGCGAGTTCTCGAGCGACATCCACGAGGCCAGGCGCTTGGCCTTGTCGCGGCTCAGGATGGTGTCGCCGTAGCCGTTCTCGACCGCGTCGATGGCCACCGAGACGAAGTCGCCGACCTGGACTTCCAGTTCACCGAGGTCGTTCTTGAACTCCTCGATCGGGACGTAGCTCTCGCTCTTCAGGCCGGCGTTGACCACCACGTGGTTGAATTCGATGCGCACGACCTCGGCGGAGATGACCTCGCCGACGCGCATGTCGTTGCTCTTGAGCGACTCTTCGAACAGAGCGGCAAAGGAGTCCATGCCGCTCGGGGCGGCAGTCTGCAGTTGGGACATGTGGTTTCCTGGGGCCCGGTGGGAGTTGGAAGCAGAGCCGGGCAATGCGTGCAACGGGTGTTGCGGGTTGGGTGGAACAATGCACCGCGCCCAGCGGGCCTGACGGCCCTGGAGGGAGGCGTGGTGCGCCGGATGCCGCCAGCGCCGGGCCTCAGCCCGCTGCGAACGGCCTGCGTTGCTGCCACCAACCGAGCACACGATCGACCGATTCGTCGACCGTGAGCTGCGAGTTGTCCAGCAGCACCGCATCCTCGGCGGGTTTGAGCGGCGCGATCGCGCGAGAACTGTCCCGCGCATCACGCGCCTCAATGTCCGCGCGAAGGGATGGGAGTATAGAGGCAATGCCCTTTGAAATCAGTTGCTTATGGCGCCTTTGAGCTCGCGCAAGGGGGCTTGCGGTGAGGAAGACCTTGAGCGCGGCGGCGGGGAAAATCACGGTGCCCATGTCGCGACCGTCGGCGACCAGTCCGGGCGTAGCGCGAAACGCCAGCTGCAGCCCGTGCAACGCCTGGCGCACCGCGGGCAGCGCCGACACCCGCGAGGCGAGCGCGCCGGTGGTCTCCAATCGCAGTTCGTCACTCACATCGACGCCGCGCAGCAAAGTGCGCCCGGCCTCGAAGCGCAGATCCAGCCGGGAGGCCAGCCGCGCCACCGCCGCGTCGTCATCCAGCGGCACGCCGTCGCGCGCGGCGGCCAGACCGGCGGCGCGGTACAGCGAGCCCGAGTCGAGCAGGCGATAGCCCAGCCGTTCGGCCAGTGCAGCGGCCAGCGTGCCTTTGCCGCTGGCCGTCGGGCCGTCGATGGTGATCACGGGCACGCTGTCGGGCGCGGCCTGCACCAGCCCGAACAATTCATCGAAGTAGCCGGGAAAGGTCTTGGCCACGCAGCCCGGGTCGAGGATGCGCAGCGGCACCGGCGGCTGCGCGCCGGCCAGCGGGTTGAAGGCGGCCAGCGACAGGCACATCGCCATGCGGTGATCGTCGTAGGTGTGCAGCGTCGCGGCGCGCCAGCCGCTGGCTGCGGGTGGCGTCACCTCGATGAAGTCGGGCCCTTCGCTGACGCTGGCGCCCAGGCGCCGAAGTTCGGCTGCCATCGCCGCGATGCGGTCGGTCTCCTTGACGCGCCAGCTGGCGATGTTGTTCAGGCGCGTCGGCCCGTCGGCAAACAGCGCCATCACGGCCAGCGTCATCGCCGCGTCGGGGATCGCGTTGCAGTCCAGCGTCAGCGCGGTCAGAGGCCAGCGGCCGCGCCGCACCTCGATCCAGTTCGGGCCGGCACTGACCTGCGCGCCCATCGCGCGCGCCGCGTCGGCGAATGCGATGTCGCCCTGGATCGAGGCCGCGCCGACGCCTTCGATGCGCAGCGGCGCGCCGCCCGCCGCGGCCAGCGCGCCCGCGGCAATGAAGTACGAGGCCGAGGACGCATCGCCCTCGACGTGGATCTCGCCCGGCGTGCGGTAAGCGCTGCCGCGCGGGATCAAGAAGCGCTGCCAGCCTTCGCGCGCCACCTCGATGCCGAAGCGCGCCAGCAGCTTCAGCGTGATATCGACGTAGGGGCGGGAGATCAGTTCGCCTTCGACCTCGATGACGATGTCGGCGGCCTGCGCGGCCAGCGGCAGCGCCAGCAGCAGCGCAGTCAGGAACTGGCTCGACACGTCACCGCGCACGCGAATCGGCTGCGCCAGGTTCAGTGCTCCGCCGGCGCGGCCATGCAGGCGCAGCGGCGGGTAGCCTGGAGTGCCCAGCTCGTCGATCGTGCAGCCCAGCGGGCGCAGCGCGTCGACCAGATCACCGATCGGACGCTCGTGCATGCGCGCCACGCCCGAGAGCTCGAACTCTCCGCCTTGCAGCGTGCTCAGCACCGCCAGCGCGGCGGCCAGCGGGCGCATCGCGGTACCGGCATTGCCCAGGAACAATCTGGCCTCGTGCACCCGCAATTGCCCGCCCAGCCCGGTGACGCGTAACCTCGGGCCCTCGCGCTGCAGCCCGCAGCCCAGCGCCGCCAGCGCGTCCAGCATGACGCGCGTGTCGTCGGAGTCCAGCAGGTCGTGCACCAGCGTCGTGCCCTGGCTGAGCCCGGCCAGCAGCAGCACGCGATTGGAGATGCTCTTGGATCCGGGCAGGTGCACCGTGCCCGAGGCCGTCACCAGCGGCGGGATGTCCAGATAGGCCGGCCCCGTCATCGGGCGCTCCGCCGACTCGCCGCCGCTCAGCGCGAGCCCGGCACGCGCGGCGCGCCCATCTGCCAGCCTGCGCGCCCGTCGGCGGCCTGTCGGATCAGACCTTCCAGCGCCTCGGCGTTGCCCGAGCGCATCACGTGTTCCAGCGAGTCCAGCGCCTGGCGAAAGCGCTGCGACTGCTTGAGCACTTCCTCGCGGTTGGCCATCAGGATGTCTCGCCAGACCGCAGGTTCGCTGGCGGCGATACGCGTGAAGTCGCGAAAGCCCGGCCCCGCCAGCGCCAGCAGGTCACGTCCGGCCGACTGGTTGATGACGGCGCTGAAGTAGGCAAAGGCCAGCAGATGCGGCAGATGGCTGACGGCCGCGAAGGCGATGTCGTGGTTCTCCGGCGTCATCTTCAGCACCTGCGCGCCGACGGCCGCCCACGCGTCGGTAGCCTTCTGCACCATCACCGGGTCGGTCTGCGGCAGCGGCGTCAGGATCACCTGGCGGCCGCTGTACAGCGCTGCGTCGGCATGTTCGATGCCGGACTGCTCCTTGCCGGCGATCGGATGCGCCGGCACGAAGCTGCCGATGCGCTCGCGCAGCACGCGTCGCGCGGCGTCCACTACATCGCGCTTGGTGCTGCCCACGTCCATCAGCAGCACCTGCGGTCCGATCAGATCGCGGATCGTCTTGAACGTGGTCTCGGTGGCCGCCACGGGCACTGACAGGAGCACGATGTCCGAGCCCGAGACCGCCAGCAGTGCCGACTCCGCCGACTGGTCGATGACGCCCAGCCGTACAGCCCGTTCGGTGGTCGAGGGCGACTTGCTGTAGCCGACCACGCGCCTGACCGCGCCGGCGCGCTTGAGAGCGAGCGCGAATGACCCGCCCATCATCCCGCAGCCGATCACCGCAAGTTGGTTGAACATCAATGCACGTCGATCGGGTAGCTGCCGAGCAGCTTGAAGAATGCGCATACCGCGCGCAGTTCGCGCAGCGCCGCGTCGATCTTCGGCTCGTCCGGGTGCCCTTCGATGTCGATGTAGAAGTAGTACTCCCACTGGCCCGAGCGAGCCGGGCGCGACTCGAAACGGCTCATCGACACGCCATGGGTCTTCAGCGGCACCAGCATGTCGTGCACGGCACCCGGGCGGTTGGGCACCGATACGACCAGGCTGGTGCAGTCGTGTCCGGTGGCGCGCGGGCCGGGGTGGCTGTGCGGGTCGGCGACGATGACGAAGCGCGTGCGGTTGTGCGCGTCATCCTGGATCGCCGGGGCGACCACATGCAGCCCGAACTCGCTGGCGGCACGGTCGCTGGCAATGCCCGCCAGCGTGGGGTCGAGCGCGGCCAGGCGCGCGCCCTCGGCGTTGCTGGCCACCGGCCGGCGCTCGGCCTGCGGCAGCTGTGCCGTCAGCCAGCCGTGGCACTGCGCCAGCGCCTGCGGGTGCGCCAGCACCGCGCTGATGTCGGACAGCGTGTTGTCGCGGCGAAGCAGGTTGTGGCGCACGAACAGGCTGGTCTCGCCGACGATCGCGAGGGGCGTGGTCAGGAACAGATCGAGCGAGCGCGCAACGCCGCCCTCGGTGGAGTTTTCCACCGGCACAACGCCGAAATCGGCCGCCCCCGCGGCCGTGCTGCGGAACACCTCGTCGATGCTGCGGCACGGCACACGCACGATCGATGAGCCGAAATAGCCCAGTGCAGCCAGTTCGCTGAAAGTGCCGGCCGGGCCGAGGAAGGCCACGCGCTGCGGCGCCTCGAGCGAGCGGCAGGCGGCCATGATCTCGCGCCAGATCGGCGCCACGCTGTCGGCCGACAGCGGGCCCGCGTTGGTCGACTTCAGGCCGTCGATCACCTGCGCCTCGCGCTCCGGGCGGAACACCGGCGAGCCTTGGTGGCGCTTGTGTTCGCCCACCTCCAACGCGATGCCTGCCCGGCGGTTCAGCAGTGCCAGCAACTCGCGGTCGACGTCATCGATCCGTGTGCGCAGGGCCAGCAGCGCGGGGTCGCCTGCGCCTGCCGCGCCGGTGGGCGGGAGGTCCTGGCTCATCGGGGCGCGGCGGGCGCAGTGCCCGGGGCGGGCGCCGCACCGGCCGCCGGCGGCGCGGCGGCGCTCAGGCGGCGCGTCACCGCCTGCTCCAGCGCCTGCACCTTGGGCTGCACCTGCGCGCGTGTTTCGGTCACCAGCCGCTCGGCCAGCGCGCCTTGCATGTCGTTGCCCAGCGACAGGAACTTGCGATGCGCCGGCGACTCGAGCACGGCGATGACCTGGCGCAGCTCTTCGTCGGTCATGCGCTGCTCGAGGATCGGCCCGACCGTGCTGGGCAGCAGCCGCCGCACGGCTTCGCGCGCGATGGGGGTCACCTCGTCGGCGTACTTGATCAGCTCGCCTTCAAGCTCGCGCGCCAGCGCCTCGCGGCGCTCGGCCGGGGCACGCTGCACCAGACCGCGCAGCTGCTGCTGCATCTGCGCCGCGGGGCCCAGCACTAGCTGGGCGGCGAAGGCGTCGTAGCCCGACTGCTGCAACTGCAGCACCTTGGCCACCAACTCTTTCTTCGCCGGGCTGACCGCGGCGGCGGCCGCAGGGGCCGCCGGTGCGGCGGGCTGGGCCAGGCAGGCCGAGCCCGCCACCAGAAGCAGGGCGGCCAGCGCCAGGTGCATCGATGTCATGACGGGGAGTCCTCTTCGGGGGCATCGGGCTGCGCGTCGTTCTCGACGATGCGTTGCAGGCCCGACAGCTTGGCGCCGTCATCCAGCGCGATCAGCGTCACGCCCTGCGTCGCGCGGCCGAGTTCGCGGATCTCGGCGATGCGCGTTCGCACCAGTACGCCGGTGTCGGTGATGAGCATGATCTCGTCGGCCGGGCGCACCAGCGTGGCGGCGACGACGCGGCCGTTGCGCTCGGTCTGCTGGATCGCGATCATGCCCTTGGTGCCACGGCCGTGGCGCGTGTACTCGACGATCGAGGTGCGCTTGCCGTAGCCGTTCTCGGTGGCCGTGAGCACGCTCTGCGTCTCGTCCTCGGCCACCAGCATGGCGATCACGCGCTGGCCGTCTTCCAGCGCCATGCCCTTGACGCCGCGGGCCTGGCGACCCATCGGGCGTACATCGTCCTCGGCAAAGCGCACGGCCTTGCCGGCGTCGCTGAACAGCATCACGTCGTGGTGGCCGTCGGTCAGTGCGGCGCCGATCAGGTGGTCGCCCGGGTCGAGATCGACGGCGATGATGCCGGCCTTGCGCGGGTTGCTGAACTCGTCGAGCGAGGTCTTCTTCACCGTGCCCAGCACCGTCGACATGAAGACGAAATGGTCGGCCGGAAAACTGCGGAAGGCGCCGGTCAGTGGCAGCACCACGGTGATCTTCTCGCCCGCCTGCAGCGGGAACATGTTGACGATCGGCTTGCCGCGGCTGTTGCGGCTGCCCTGCGGCACTTCCCATACCTTCAGCCAGTAGACCCGGCCGCGGTCGCTGAAGCACAGGATCCAGTCGTGCGTATTGGCGATGAAGAGCTGGTCGATCCAGTCGTCTTCCTTCGTTTGCGCGGCCTGCTTGCCGCGGCCGCCGCGCTTCTGCGCCCGGTACTCGGCGAGCGGCTGGCTCTTGATGTAGCCGGTGTGCGAGAGCGTCACCACCATGTCGGTGGGCGCAATCAGGTCTTCAGTGCCCAGGTCGAGGGCGTTCATCTCGACCACGCTGCGGCGCGCGCCCAGCTTGGTCTGGCCGAACTCCTGCTTCAGCCCGGTGAGTTCGTCGCGGATGATCGCGGTCACGCGCTCGGGCCGCGCCAGCACGTCCAGCAGGTCTGCGATCTCGCTCATTACCTGCTTGTACTCGGCGACGATCTTGTCCTGCTCCAGCCCGGTCAGGCGCTGCAGGCGCATCTGCAGGATCTCGCCGGCCTGGTCGTCCGACAGGCGGTACAGGCCGTCGGTCTGCATGCCGTAGTGCGGCGCCAGGCCCTCGGGGCGGAAGGCGCTGCGGCCGCCGGGCGTGTCGGCCTCGGCGCGGGCGAGCATCTCACGCACCAGCGACGAATCCCAGCTGCGCGCCATCAGGGCGGCCTTGGCCATGGGCGGCGTCGGCGAGGTCTTGATCATCTCGATGAATTCATCGATGTTGGCCAGCGCCACCGCCAGGCCCTCGAGCACGTGGCCGCGTTCACGCGCCTTGCGCAGTTCGTACACGGTGCGCCGCGTGACTACCTCGCGCCGGTGCTCGAGGAAGATGTCGATCAGCTGCCTGAGATTGCACAGGCGCGGCTGGCCGTCGATCAGCGCGACCATGTTCATGCCGAAGGTGTCCTGCAGCTGCGTCTGCTTGTACAGGTTGTTCAGCACCACCTCGGGCACTTCGCCACGCTTCAGCTCGATCACCACCCGCATGCCGGACTTGTCGCTCTCGTCCTGGATGTGGCTGATGCCTTCGATCTTCTTTTCGTGCACCAGCTCGGCGATGCGCTCAAGCAGCGTCTTCTTGTTCACCTGGTACGGGATCTCGTCGACGATGATCGACTGCCGCTGCCCGCGGTCGATGTCCTCGAAGTGGCACTTGGCGCGCATCACCACCTTGCCGCGGCCGGTGCGGAAGCC
>Ga0335394_10002557_pt1 | contig 20490 bp, 7 predicted proteins | sample MAT03_FD_205741 | JGI IMG/M metagenome (GOLD analysis project Ga0335394, IMG submission 205741) | Freshwater microbial communities from Lake Fryxell liftoff mats and glacier meltwater in Antarctica - MAT-03 (spades assembly) (version 2) ...
ACTCCGATGAGAAAAATTCATGTAGTAAATTATTATCTCTTGTTTCGATAGCTTTTTTAAGCAAATCTATCCTTTTATTGCGCTTAATCCCCAACTTTTAATACTGACCCACTTATTATAAGTCATGTGTCAAGGCATGTTGCACAGCTAATATACTCAAAATAATTTTGCTTTTAAAGGATATAGAGACGGAAAGTAATCACAAAGCGCGGTATTTCCAGAAAAAATCATTGAACTACTTTCAATTTGGGAGCAAAGCGGAAAAACAAAAAAGAAGTTTACAGAAGAACTCGGAATTAAGTGCATGACTTTCATAGAGTGGCTCAGAAGGTAAATCCTAAAAACGAAGCAAAGTTGAAGAAAGAAAATTTTATTCCGGTTCAGCTTGCTCATTCTCCCTTAAATATGTTCGCTGAAATTTATTTTTTATTCGTTTCGAGGTTCCTCTCAACGAAATTATTTAATTCCGAAGAATTTCACAGAGTTGGCCCGGCCCCAAAAAAATAAGCCTACACCGGCAACGCTGCAAGGTGGTCGCATAAAAGATTAATAATGTTTCAAGGTCTTTTGTAAAATTCCACACGAATAGGTTTCTGTTTTTATTAAAATCCCGTTTTCACTAAAATATTTCCATTCCTCATCTTTAATATATATTTCAATTGGGAAAATTAAAAATTTATAATTATCACCAATACCATAGTTTAATATCAAGGAGTCATAGATTTCTTGATCAAATGGTATTGATTTTACCAAAACGAACCTGTCATCAAGATATTCCAGACGTTTTCCTATACTATCTGTTACTAAGTTTATAAATTGGCTACCACAATAAAGTCCTTCTGATTTGTGCTTTCCATTTGGATGATAAAAAATCCATAATCCTCCAATGGGTTTATTATAACAATAAAATCCAGTTAATTCAACTTTTCCTGTTTCTTCGGAATAACGTATCCATTGTCCAGTTAAACTATCATTTTCAAAATGATATATTTTCCAATATGACCCATTTGTATAAAACCATTCTTGTTTCCCTTCTCTCTTACCATTAATTGTTCTTGTTATAATATACGGATTTCCATTTGAATAATAACTTGTGTCTACAGTTAAATCTTTTAATGAAATTTGAGGAAAAGTGCAACGATCTGTATCTATCAAACCCTGAGTAAAGGAGATTTTGTAAGCAAGAAATAATATGGTATATAGCTTTATTTTCATTTATAGCTTTAAAAATCTGGAACTACGGTTGTTACAGTTTCAAGCCCAGAATAATCAAATTGTAAGGTGGCTGAATATTGGTCACCTACAAAACCAGGCTCAGGAGCAATAACTATAACTTGAATGGATGTAAAACCTGTGACATTATAATCTGCATAACCTTCACCTGATAATGGTCCTAAAATTAAGCTACCTGTAATAGGATCAGTTGGTATTAATGTGGCTCCAGTAGTAGGATCCGCAATAGTAAAGGTGTTGCCAACTCCTGCATAATCCTGATATGAAAAGGATAAAGTTGTATTTGTACTAGATCCAGGTACTGCAATATTATAAATATTTACCGCAAGTGGTGCTGGATCATCTGGGGTATTCATATTTTCAATTCTGGAGATTGATGTATGTTCTACAAAAGTTGTTTCCAAATGTGTAGGTGTTGTACCTTCGTCAAGAAAAACCGCCGAAAAAAGTGGAGTTGCGTCTTGCCCAGGACCCTGCCCATTTGGATTATAAAACCAATCTTTTCCATCTTCAGTTACTAAACTCGGAGTTCTTAAAACGCCCCCATCTACATCATAATATGCATCACCTAAGCTTCTTTGAATATTTGCAGTTAAAAAGAAATTATTGGTAGTGCCATCCCTGCTATCATAAACTTGGAAAGATGCGGTTACATCTTCAAGTGTAACAATTAATATCTCAGTATCAGTTGCTGTAAATCCTGCGGAAGTAACAACAAATTTTTCGAGACCGTCAATGTCATTGGCCCATATGGGTTGATTCATTGCAAAAGCGTATGGTGACCATTCTGGGTAACTTGGAGTTAAAGGATCCACGCTTAAAAACTTACCTAACCTCGGATTATAAATCCTAAATCCATAGTCATAAATATTTCCATCGCCATAGGTTTCTGGATCTGATTCTTTCCCGTTGAAGCCATACCTATATTCACTTCCAGGACTCCAACTTCTTCCAATCAGCATCATCCCGAAGGGATCATAATCCAATCGGCTTGAAGTATTTGCGGTGGATGGTTTTCTCACGTTTTAAAAGTAACAAAAAAATTGCATATTTTGCAAGATTTGGTTGTTTTAAAGGGATATTTTATAGTGATTTGCTAGACTAGGGCTCAGCGTTCTGCAATCATGTATACATTTATTGGTTCTTGTAAAATAACTGGCATTAATCCCGCAATGCGGCTGGAAAATATTTTACTTCGCATATCCTACACAAAACTCACCGACCAGGCATCACTGTTGCCAAACTCGTGCAAACAGCCAGAATAAAATGTATTTTTGATTAATGAGTAAACGTGGTTGGTCGGGGGCTTACGAATAAAAAAAGTCATTATCTTTATAAAAATCAACTATTTTTTACAGCCAAAATCAATACATAAACATGAAAATTTCGCTAGCAAAAATGGTGATCAATTTACTTCTACCTGATGTAATCAGTTTAACCGGCTTTTGCATTCATTCCAATCAAGCAAACATAATCAAAGTGATTCTTAAGGAATTAACTGTAGAGTCAGTGAATAAAATTTCTGATTCTTTTTTTATTTGAAGAGCAATAAATTGAGGTTAAAGGGCTACTTTTAAATACAGATACATTCACTATAAATAAGTAATGAACGCGTATATTTTAAAAAGTTACAAAAAAATATTGCAAAAAATTTGGAAGTTTCAAAAAACCTTTTTACTATTGTAGGTTAAATTTATATAACCTAAATACAAATTTACATGAAACACAAAACAAACAATATTTACAGAGCCACAGATGTGGCTTTTATGAAGAAAACATTCACGCATTAAAATAAGTTGGCCGCCCAAATATCCCGCTAACTTACCATTTATTATCGCATTGAACTGGTGATAAACCAGTCGCTGTAACCATTCTGTGACAAAAGACTTGATTTGAAATAAAATCAGAAAGCTAAATTTTTGTACTTTTTGAAAAGGAGATTTTCAAGATATCGCTACCACTTTGCCCGATATTTTTTGTTGGGAAGTATATCTCTAATTACCATTATGAGTTATAGTCAAGTAAATATTACAATGAATAAAAATGACATTTCTACAACGAAAGATTTGTGGAATGTTAGTATAACTTCATTAAATGCCGGACAACAAATAATTGATGTTGAATTAACGATATATAATAATAATGAAGATGTTTTATATAGAGGAAAAAAGGAACAGGTCATTATTTCCGGTATGCAGCGGCATCTCATTACTCCCGAAATAATTTCAGGAATCACGGAAGAAAATAATTTTCAGGAACCACAGGAAAAGAAAAAAGCAGGCGACAAAAATAAAATACCTGTGGGTGATTATGTTTTATGTGTAAGTATTTTTAGCCATGAACCAAAAATAGAACTGAACCGAAGCTGCGATTTTATTATGGTTAAAAATTCGATTACCGATTCGTTATTGCAGGCAGGAAAGAACAGAATTCCGGGACTTGATTTCCAAATACACGGATCGACGGAAGTATTCAGTTATCTGGATGTTTTTACCGATAAAAACCCTGTCACAATCGCTCATAGAAACAGCGGAATATTCCTGAATCCATCATTGCAAGCTTTCGGATATCCGTTAACAGCATCAATTTATTACGATACGGATAGTGTTTTTTATTACCAAAATATACCCACCTTTCAGTTCAATCTCGACACTCGACAGTATCAGTCAATTCTAGAAGAACGGCTACAACAAAAACTGGAAGAACGGTCCGGAATAGATCCCGCAAAATACGCCTCGGCAGTTTCCATGATCGAAGAATTTAATAGTCTGGAAAGTGTTACCAATAACCCATACTTTCAAGAGGAAATAAAATATTTGGATAGCCTTCAGGTATATCAAACCTATTTATCAGATTCAGCGGCATTAGAATTACTAAATAAAAAAATTGAAGAATATAATTCGAAAGATTACACGCAACTACTTATAGATTCTTTGACGGACTCCATAATAGCCTATCAACAGCCTATGGAAACAAAGGACTCACTAATTCAGGTAAGGGATTCAGTAATTCAGAAGATCGAAAAAGCAAACGAGCTCATAAAAAAAGCAAAAAGTTATAAAAACATACTGGATAAAAAGGAGGAACTGCAACAAACAATTTTACAGGATTCAAGTGTGGCGGCAGTAAAATCCCACTACGATGAATTTAAAAATTTTAATGCCGGAACACTTACCGACCCGGAGGCGGTAAAAGAAAAATTAAAAAATATTGATCAGCTTAAAAAAATGGAATCCTTTGTTTCCGGATTTAATGCCCTGCAGTTTGGAGCAACGGTGCCTAATTATTCGGAGTTCTCGATAAGCGGCGTGCTGCTGAATGGATTTAATGTGAATTATGCAATAAGAGATATTAATATTATCGGAATTGCAGGAAGAATAAATGATAATTCGTCTCTGTTTCAACAGGATAACACACAAAATACCTACAGTAAATTATATGTCGCAGGATATGAACAAAAGGTGTCTGAGAAATTTACCTACGGCTTATATGTTCTTAATTCAGATTTTACGGATGAAGATTCCCTGTCCTTTTATAATTTTCTGGAAAGCAATAACGCAGTCGCTGGAAGATTTACCACCTCCTTTTTAAAAAATAAGATCAAATTGGATGGCGATGTGGCTATTTCTTATGCCCAGAATAAGGATGTATTGGATTTTGATGATCCGGAAGCAGATGATCAAACCGTAATCGGTTTCTGGCTGTTTCAAACCATCGCACAAAAGGACAATTTTGATGATGGTTCCTTTACTGATAAAGCAGGAAAACTTATGCTTTCCTCCAATCTCTTTAAAAACAATACCACTCTTTCACTGACTTCAAGATATATAGGCACTGGTTTTTATTCACCTGGTAATCCGTTCTTGCTCAACGATCTGTTTAATTTGGAGTTTGGCGTTAATCAAAGCCTATTGAAAAGAAAGGTAATAGTATCGGCACATATCATTAAAAACCGCGATAATTTAGAAGGGTTGAAAGAAACTACTACTTCCTATTATAACATGAAGGCAGGATTGAGGATCAATTACCCTAAGTTACCGACGATGAGTATAGATTATTTACCGAATGTGATCATAAATAATTATGACCAAATTGAAGTGAATACACTATCTGCAACTTCAGCATATTCTTACAGAATAGGAAAGATACCCTGTATTGCATCAGTAAGTTTTATTAAACTCAATACCTTGAGTGCTGAAAATGATACTACCAATTTTAACAGCAGGTTTTACAATGTGATTAATATACTGAATTTTAAAAAATTCAGTATACAAACAGGTTTTAACTTGAATGAAGCGTACAGTTTTACGGAAAATATTTCATTCCAGACATTCAATGTGGGAACTCGTTTTACCGCGTTAAAATATGTGGAAGTATTTACAAACTTACAAATGACCGGGAACGAAAATAATGTATTTGATTTGGGTGGACAACTGGAATTCAATGTAAATGCAATTAAGGCAATGGGATTTAAATTGGGCATTTATGTTTATCCCGAACAAAGCGCGGAATACATCACCAATATTCAAAATATATCATCAACATACGCATACATTTCAGCAACATATAATTTTTAAACAATGAAAAATCAATTGATATTATTTATACTGCTATTAGTTACCACAATAGTAAGGTCGCAAGTGTCAGTGACAGCAATTCAACCAGGTCCACGATTTACACTCGACGATCTCTGGAACATAACAATTGTAAGTACAAATCCAAATCTTGCTGATGCTTGGGTAAATGTATCGGTTACTGTTTACGATGAACAGGTTGCTAAAATTGTAACGAGTACAACCAAAAAATTTCAATTTATAAACACAGTGATTAATATCAATAAGGCGAACCTGAGACCTTATCAGCCAATCACCGTTAATTACGCTCAAAGAAGTTTTAAAAATGAATTGGAAAAACAAGGCGGAATATTTCCATCGGGCAGTTATAAAGTTGAAGTATCCTGTAATTCAGTCGGTAATGGTGAATACACCGAGCCCCTTGGAAAATATGTTTACAATATCAACGCAGAATTAATCATGCCGATTCAACTTGTCAGTGTCTACAACAATGACACAATTGAGCAAGCAAATCCAATGTTCAACTGGATACCACCCTACCCACTGCCAGCTGGAAACATTACCTATGAAATTAAATTAACTGAGATTGAGCCGAATGAAACAGCTCTTTCAGCAATGCAAAGAAATCAACCTCAACTCAGGGCTGATTTTGTAAATCAGAATTCTTTTTTTTATACAACTGGATCACCTCAACTTATTAAAGGTAAAGAGTATGCATGGCAAGTTATCGCTTTAACAGATAGAGGGGGTTTTTATTCTGGAAGTGAGACGTGGCGGTTTATTTATAGTCCAGAAGAAGATACTTTAATCTATGAACCCGCGCAGTTTTACGTAATGCAATCTAAAATCCCATCAGGTTATATTACTATTGATAGTAATGTATTACCAATTAAGTTTATTGAAGACTATAGTGCATTAGATAGTATTGGCTCAATGCAATTATTTGATGAAAATTTTAATTTATTAGCTGATGAAACAGAAATACCAATAGCATATGCAAATGGTAATAACTATACCTTTATCAGCTTTTGCCCAGATGAATTTCCTTTACTCAATGGTGAATACATTTTAGAAATTGTCTTGTTGAACACAAGAAAATACTATATTAGATTCAAGAATAATAGCGCAGCTGGAGTTTGTGCTTATTAATAAATTTTAAACAAAAAAGAATATGCTTAATTCAATCAGAAATAACCGATATGCTAAATTGCTCATGATCTTTTTGGCGATGAATATTTTGTTTAACAATCTCTTTATGTCAAATGTATTTGCCAATGGGCCATCACAACCAGAAATGCAGGGCCCAAGTGGATCTTCGGTAGAAAATATGGTTGATCCATTTACTGGTGATTTTAATTATTCAGTTCCCTTATTCGAAATGGGTGATATTCCTTTGTCATTAAATTATAATGGTTCAATTTCAATGGAACAAGAAGCCAGTTGGGTTGGATTAGGGTGGAGTTTAAATCCAGGTTCAATTAATAGAACTGTTCGAGGTCTTCCTGATGATAATTTTCAAGATAAAATTGTTGACAAACAACATATTAGGCCAAATGAAACTGTTGGCGTTACAATTGGAGCGCAAACTGAAATTGCTGGGATGGATTTTGCTCAACAAAGTGCAAAATTAAATTTAACTTTTAATAATTATACTGGTTTTGATTTGGGGCTGTCTATATCCCCAAGTATTTCAGCTGGCGAGCATGCAGACTTAGGCTTGACTATGGGCTCACAATCATCAAATGATTTTGGGGATATTGGTATAACTCCATCATATTCTTTCGGAAAAACAGTTGGTCATGCAAATGATGATGAAGACGACGTAGAAACGGGTAATACTTTAGGTGTAAGTTTTTCGACCCAAAAAGGACTTCAAGAAATGTCCTTCAGTCAAACAAAAACTGTTGGAAGAATAATTGATGGTAAGGTAGTTGCGAATAAAGATGAAGATGGAAATGATATTAAAGGGTCGCTAAACGTTGGTGCTAAAACCTCAAATTTATTTAATGACCAATCATATTCTCCAGGTATTAAACATTCATTTAAAAACTACCAATTTAGTTTTAGAGCGGGGCTTGGGTTTAATGCCACTGTTGTAGATCAAAGTTTATTCATTGATGGGTATTATTCGGCACAATTTGTAGATGATGAAGAAGTAGCAAAAGCTTCTTACGGCTATTTATATGCCGATAATGCATCTGGAGATGTGTTGTTAGATTTCAATAGGGAAAGTGATGGCCAGTTGCAAGAAAATACGCCCGTTTTATCTCCCTCTTACATGACCTATGATATTTTTAGTATAAGTTCACCTGGCTTATCAGGTACATTCCGAGCCTATAGAAACGATATCGGTTATGTTGAGGAAAATGATATTACCGGCTCAAGTACTTCTGCTTCCTTTGGTGCTGAATTTTCAATTGGCAATGTAACAAGTCCCGGACTTGATATATCAGCAACATTTGGTGGCAGTAACAATACAGAATGGACGGAAGGTAATGAAATAGATGATCTATTGGCCTATTCAAATAAAAAATCAAATGGAATAACAAAAGAGCAGTTTTACTTTGCTATGATGGATGAAGTAACTGCGGAATCTGACCCTGGTTTTGTTAGCAATATTGGGGGTAAACAACCCATTGAATTTAATGTTAACGGCCAAGGCGTTTCTACAACATTGGGGGCAAAATATGACACCTATTCAGCAAGCAACGACATAGCATTAGTTTCAGGAGAAGAAGCACGGTCATCACGTAAAACCCGCAATGTGGATATTACTTACATGACCATTCGTGAAAAGCAGCAATTGCATCCTATACAAAGACACGCGGCGTATAATGATTTAAATAGCATGCATATTGGGCAAATAATGGTAACTAATAGCGATGGAACAAGGTATATTTATGGACTACCAGCATATAATTTAGAACAAACAGAGGTGTCATTTAATATTGGAAAATCTGGTAAGGATGATCCGGCTGCAGCGCCAGATGCTAACAATTTTGTTCCTTATGAAAATAAACAAAGAGGTTTAATGAATGAATCCGGCGTAGATCACTATTATAAGGAAACGACTACAAATGAATTTAGTTATGCATTTTTATTAACTGAAATATTGTCTCCCGATTATGTTGATGTAACTGGTGATGGACCTACGGCTGACGATTTGGGAAATTATGTTCGCTATACTTATGGTGTAGATCCGGATGAGAATGGCGTTTATGAAGTTAATATACCTGCATACAAATGGCGAACACCTATAACAAAAACTGATTTCTTAGCAAATCATTTTGAGGGATTTAAAAGTGATGCGAGCGATGATAAAGCAAATTTTGTATATGGAACAAAAGAAATATGGTATTTAAATAAAATAGAAACTAAAGATTATACAGCATCTTTTAATACATCAGCAAGGAGAGATGGGTATGAAGTTCTTGGACCTGATGGAGGAGTTAGTAATGTGCAATTATTGCAAAAACTTGATAATGTTGAATTGTTTTCCAATGCAGAATTGCAGGCTTTAGGTGAAGATGCCGTACCAATTAAAACCGTCATTTTTACGTATAATAATGAACTATGTCAGTTTTATCCTTTGAATAATTCTGGTGATACGGGACAGGAAGGTAAATTAACATTGCTAAGTGTAAGTTTTAAATATAATAATTCTAATAAAGCACGATTCAGCTATTATAAATTTGGATATGAGAGTACAATTTCTGCAGATGATGCATTTGAGAATCCAGAATATGGTTTTACGGCAAATGATAGATGGGGTAATTACAAACCTGAGGCGATAACTGGTGTAAAAAATAAGGATTTTCCATACGTAAATCAAGCTGATGTAAATAATAATTATTATGCAAGCGCTTGGTGTTTGAAGAAAATTACAACGCCAACGAATGGAGTTATAGAAGTAACATACGAAGGTGATGATTATGCTTATGTGCAAGACCAACAGGCTACTCAAATGGTAAATGTATTGGGGGCATTAGCAAGCCCTGGAGCGCCAGATGCTGAAGATAATCTTTTATTTGATTATGTAGATGATGATGGTGAGGTTGGTTCGACAAATTATAATTGTATAATTTTTGAAGTTCCTGATTTACCAGACGGAATAGATCCAGATTTGTATGTCAAACAAGCATATATTTTAGGTGATGATTTGGATCCCTATAATCCAAATGGAGTGGCAAAAAACTTCTATTTTAAATTCAGTTTAAACACTAATAAGCAGGATTTTGAAGGAACGGAAGGTTACGATTATGAATATATTTCAGGGTATGCTGAACTTGATTTAGAAGAGCACCCTAATGATTATGCTGGTGTTGAAACAATTGGTGGTGTTAATTACGGTTACGTAAGATTAAAACCGGAATCCGCAAGATTTAAAAACGTGTTGGTGCCTTATGATAGAGATGTTAACCCAATTACAAAAACTGGTTGGCAATTTTGCATGGAGTATGTTAAATACAATATTTTAGACCAATCGCCTCCCGGCGAACCTGGTGATGAAACATTTATTCAGGCTATGGCGGATGTTTTATTTGTTAGTACAATAATGGATTTCTTTCGTGGACCTAACAATAAAATGCGTAAACAAGGTTATGCCAACCAATTTGAACCAGAAAAATCGTGGATTAGATTACAAAATCCGACTGGGCATAAAATTGGTGGTGGCAACCGAGTTAAATCTATTCAAATTAGCGACAAATGGGAGACGATGACGGATTTAGAGGATGGTTACTATTATGGACAAGAATATAATTACAATTTAGAGGATGGGAGAAGTTCAGGTGTTGCTGCATATGAACCTGCGATGGGTGGAGATGAAAATCCCTTGAAAAAACCATTTTGGTTTAATCATGATCCTGATAAAAGTTATAGATATAAAATGTATAAGGAAAAACCGTTTGGTGAAAATTATTTCCCAGCACCTGTAGTTGGCTATTCAAGAGTTGAAGTAAAAAATATTGAACGCACAAATGTAAAAAGAACTGCAACAGGGAATGTGGTAAATGAATTTTTTACAGCTAAAGATTTTCCGGTCAGAATTACCTACACATCATTAGATCCTGTGGTCTTCAAACCAGAACCAGTTTTGTCAATATTTAAGGTGGCATCTATAAATTCTTATACGGGCTCTCAAGGATTTTGCATAGAAACTAATAATATGCATGGCAAGCCTAAATCAGTTAAAGTATTTGCCGAAGATCAAGTTGAGCCATTAAGCAAAACGGAATATCATTATAAGCGGGATGGAGAAACCGGGCATTTAAATAATTGGGTAAAAGTAATAAATGCCGATGCCTCAATTCCAACAGCAAATGTAGAACTTGGAGTGACGTATGATTTAACGCTTGATTTTAGAAAAGCAACAAATTGGTCTGCAGGCGGACCAATTAAAGTTGGATTGGATGCTTTTTTTACACCAGTGCCTTTTGCAATACCAAGTGCAATCGCTCAATTTAATTATTCAAGCCATACAACTAAACTAGCGGTGGCTACAAAGGTTGTAAATACGAATGCTTTGATTGATTATGTTGAAACAACTCAGGACGGTTCTACTGTTAAGCAATATAATAATTTATACGATTCACAAACAGGTGCTCCAATAATTACCTCAACACAAAATGAATTTAATGATAATTATTACTCGGCTACTTACCCCGCTCATTGGGCAATAAAAGGTATGGATATGGCATGCGATAATAATGGTTTTATGTTTCAAAGTGAAAACACTTCAGATAAAATTGATTGGTCAACAGGTCGAATAATTGATGCAAATATAGCTTCGATTTTAGCTCCTGGTGACGAGGTTGGGATAGTTGGAAAAAATGTTGCTTGGTCAGAATTAGTTGCCTATGGCAACTCAGCAGTTTATTGTTGGGTTTATGAAGTAAAAACAGGGCCTGCTACTTTAGGATATTATCTAATTAACCGAGATGGAACTGTTCCCAATTTTGCTGCAATTGCATCAGACTTTGACGACACATGGGTTGAAGGAGTTATTCAGGCAACAGTTTATCGGTCTGGAAAAAGAAACCAAGCAAGTAATCCAATTCAGTCCTTCGTATCTAAAAATGATCCTGTATTAAATGGTTTCCCGCTAACAGTTGATGAGGACATGGCAATCATTAGTTCCTCGGCTATTGATTATGCGCAAGTATGGCAAAAAACTTGTGTTCCATTATCAGAATCCGAAGATACTTATTGTGTTTGCACGGAAACATCGACCGGACAACAATTCATGGATTTATTAGATGATTTTTTGCATACATCATTTGTGTATGACCCTATAACTTCTTGGCCAAGTGATGACAATCAAATTCTATACAATCGAAGCGCTGAAGGTGAAACGTATTTCCATACATTTACCTCAGAGTTGATGGGGTTAATTTCTTTATATTCAATTGCTTCTGAATTTACAACTGTAATGCAAGTTGAAGCTCCTACGGAAGCGGAAGAAACGGATTTGGACTACTTACATCTGCAAATTTTACATAATGGCATTGATCCAGTATGTGATTTCGAGTTGCAATTTGGGGATGGATCACCTTTAATTGATTTATCTGATGAAACATTATTTAATGATATTTTCGGAAATCCTGAGGAGTTAAGCATTGATTTTAATATTACACCTGCTGGGTGTGCTGATGTGAATCAATTTACAATGACGTTAAATTATATTAATGATGCTGGGGTTCCGGTATCAATTGATGTAAATGTAAGTGGGTATTCTGATGATATTGGATGCTTAACCTATTCTGATTGCAATACTTATACCCTTGAGGCAAATTATTGCAGTGGCGATATTGATGAAACAGTAAACCCATATGTTAAAGGTTTATTAGGTATATGGTATCCAAATATAGAATATGCATTTCTTACCGACAGAAATCCCATTGCCTACTCTGGAGTTGAAGACATTGAATTGAGAACAAATGGCATCTTTGAAAAGTACAAACCATTTTGGAAATGGAATACGATTTCTGAAGTTTGGGAAAAGGATGATACCGATTGGGTCTGGACAGTAAAGTCATCATTAAGGGACCCTTCAATTGGCCAATTACAAGCAATTAATGCATTAGCAATTCCATCTTCAACAATTTTTGGGCATAATAAAACCATTACTGAAATGATTGCAGATAATGCATCGTATAAAACCATTGGTTATGAAAATTTTGAGGATAACGAATATATCGGAATTCTAGAAAAAGAATGTCATGAGGAGCATTTTGACTTTAGTATTTTGCCGGGGGTGTTAACGGAAAGATTTGCACATAGCGGTAATTTTAGTATGAGAATTCCTTATGGGGCAAGTGGAAATGTTGTTACTTTAAGTTCCCCACTTACCGAAACAATTGATGATCTGCGTAGCACCTATCCACAGCCATTTAAAATAATACCCGAAGATTGTATACCTGCCTTTGAACCTGAGGCTTCATCTTCTAATGCAGTAACTTATTTACTTACTTTTTGGGCTAAACAAGAATTTAATAATACTAGTCCGATTTTTGATTATACTGGCATTAATGCCGCAGTAAAATTAGGTGCAACCACCTTAACAGTGTCCACTGCAAAATCAAAAATTATTGAAGGTTGGCAACGTTTTGAATGTGAATTTACCATACCCGCTTCTTCATCTGGTACGCTAAATATATCACTGACCAACAGTGCATCTGAAAAATATGTATATGTTGATGATATCAGAATTATGCCTAAGGTTGCGATGGCAAAATGCTATGTATTCGATTACAAAACGCAATGGTTGATGGCAGAATTAGACGAAAATCATTATGCTACCTTCTATGAATATGATGAAGACGGAAAATTAATTCGTGTAAAGAAAGAAACAGAAAAAGGTATTATGACCATTCAAGAAGGAAGATATTTTTCTATTAAAAGAGCACATTAAAAAAATATTTAATCAACAAGAAATCGTTTGATTATGAAATCAATAAAGGGTTTAACAGCTAGTTTGATAATGCTAGTATCATTTGCTATAAATGCTCAAACTTTACCTCCTGTGGTTAGTGTTAAGTATTTAAAAACATTAACATCAGTTCCATCTACGTTTACTGTTACAGAAAATGAAATGTTTACAGAAGTGACTGCTGGACCGCCAATTCCTTTTAGGGATAAATTAGTAACTAACTACGTAAAGCTTGCTATTGATCCAGGTAAAGATGGTTTCATTTCAGGAACTAAAGAATATAAGGTGGATGTTGAAATAAAGGTTTGGAACGTGAACGCAACATTTACCGCTTTCACAAACACAACTTTTACTAAAACCTTAACGATTAACTACAAGTCGGATAATAGTACGCTAATTAATGATATAAATTTATATAGTTTTGAAAATGCCTATAAGGTCCAAGTTAAAGTTACAACAGTGTATCTTGATGGCACGGCCTACACCTCATACTCTACATTACCAAATAGTATTTATATTGAAGCTGGAATTGAAGTTGAACGTTATTATGATTTTAATTATGCAACCGTTCCATCTGATTTGGAAGTTGTTTATGATGATGATTATCAATATTTAAACATCCAAAATTTTGATGTACCTGGCGCGGTGGCTTATGACATTGAATGGACTTATGTGAATAATTATAGCGGTGATTATGCTACGGATTTAGCTCCATCAGCACTCAGTTTTGCCTTTCATAACAATTCTTCCCGTATTAGAGTGACCAGTGATGAAACTGTTAAAATTCCGGCTGTATTTGATAGGGGATACGTTATCGTAAGAGCGCGTGGAATTGGACGAACTGGCACTAACTTGGATGAAGATTGGTATGGCAATTGGTCTATTTTGGACAATTATGATAATGATGCAGACGATCCGTATTTGGTAAGTATTTTAACCGCCACTACTTATTTGATTGAAATTGGCGAGTCGCCAACACAACCTGTTTTTGAATCAAACAAAAATTGGATGTATCAAGTCACCTTTGCCGAAGAAGGTAAGATGAAACATGTTATAAGTTACTTCGATGGAACTTCACGCAATAGGCAATCTGTTACGGTAGTGAATACTGAAAATGAAGCCATTGTTGCTGAAACCTTTTACGACCATCAAGGTCGAGCTGTTGTGCAAAGTCTACCTGTTCCTGTTGATAGAGATTTAGTTGGAAGTGCTTATATACCGAATAAACATTTGAATTATTTTGAAAATTTTAATTTATCCGCTGTGGGGACTGATATAAAATTTAGCAAACTTGATTTCGATATTGATGCTGATATAACTATTTGTTCGCCTTCACAGAATCCATTTAGTACTATTTCAGGCTCTGGTAAATATTATTCATCAAATAATCAAATACTAAATAAACATAATGGATTCATACCTGATGCTGAAGGTTACGCCTACACCCTGACCGAATTTATGCCGGATAATACTGGCAGGGTGCGACGTCAGACTGGAGTGGGCCCTGATCACAATTTTGCGTCAGAACATTATACCAGCTATTTTTATGGAAAACCTTATCAAGAAGAATTGGATAGGTTATTTGGTACTAATGTAGGTGATGCAGCCCATTACCAAAAAAACATGATTATTGATCCAAATGGTCAAGTAAGCGTATCGTATTTAGATATGAAAGGCAATGTAATTGCGACCGCCCTTGCAGGTGAAGCACCGGCAAATGTTGAATCCTTAAAAATGGATGGGACAGGAGCTGATGTATTTGAAACTGTTTTATCGGAAAATACAATTGATTTGTTAGATATATCTATTTCGGAACCTCATGGCAGTAGTAATGAGCTTTCAGAAGATGGAATGTCCTATTCACTGTATACACCAATCTTAGTAACTTCTGCTTCGGATTACACCTTTTTATATAAATTAACAGAGGTGGAATATTTGGAGGAATGTTTAAGTGCAATTTGTTTTGATTGTGTCTATGATCTTGATATTACCTTACTTGACCTTTGCGGCAATCCTGCTGGCAGTGATGGACTCGATATCCATGAAACTATAGGAGATGAACCATTAATAGACGGAACGGGTACATCACTTTCCTGCCAAGAATTGGGTGAATTTGAACTGAGTGGTGCTTCAATGCTTGCTGAAAATATTCCGACAGGAATTTATTATTTAAATAAAAATTTGAGTATTAATACAACGGCATTAGAAACCTATGCCAACCTATATATTCAAGAATTACAAGCGATTGAAAATCCTGAGGTAGATGTATATTCTGCTGTTTTAGATGGTGCTGGAAGTGATGGTATTGAAGATGCACTACAAGATGCAGATCATGATGGTATTTATGGCGAAGAAGCAAATTGTTTCCAATCATTTGAGGAATTCAATTATACTGCACTTCAAAATGTTGATATTACAGATTGTGAAATATCATGTGAAGATTGTACCGTTGTACAAGGCCAAACGGAAGCTGAGTTTATTACTGCCCATACGATATCTGCCACACCTGAAGAAGCCACAGCGTTAACTGAGTCCTATTATGAGGCATTAGCATTTTGCGATGCTATGTGTTCTAGTCCCGGAAATGATTTTTGCTTAATGGCAAAAAATATGATGTTAGCTGATATGTCGCCAGGTGGCCAATATGCAAAGTACTTTAATGAAGCAGAAGGTACGATTGATCCAACAATTGACCCTACTTCAATTTTAAACCAGGGAAATGTCCTACAACATCGATCATTTATTGGTGGTGCAACCACTGATTGGAGAAATCCAGTAAGATATTTAGATGGAGATTGGGAATCAGGTTATTATAATGAAGATGGTAGTGAACGTACTAAAATATTAGTTACTGGAATTGGTATAGATATGTCACCGGCAACCATTGCTCCTTTTACTGGTTTAGACGGACTTACTTATACCTATCCTGAAAATCTATCGAGTGAAGAAACCTTTATCGCTTTATTTGAATCTTCTTGGGCGTATTCTCTAATTGCCTATCATCCAGAATATTATTATTACGAAGATTGTTTAGAACTTTATACACCTGATGAAGATATTGTCATAACTGATTTACCAACTTGTAATGATTGTAATACTTTTCAATTTGATGAGTACTTGCTAAATCTTTTATACAGTGAAGCTAATGGCACTGCAATTGATGACCCCACTACTTTCGACCCATTTTTTGTTAATTATACTTCAGGTGAAAAAGAAGATTTCATTAGTAGATATATTAATGGTGAAGCGTTTGCTTATGGCGAATGTGGTTTAAATATTTATCAATTTGCTTGGCTGTCAGCTAATACCAGTCCTGCCTTTTATGATATCACTGATTGTAGTGACCTAGAAGACGAAATAGACATTATAGGCACTGGTACGTGGGATTTAATTCTGGATCCCGAAGTTTGGTCAAATTTTGTATTGACATACATTTCGGCAAAATACCAATTCTGGCTAGAATATGCAGATGCGGCTGTTGATGCTGATAAAGCATATCATGGTTGTATTGGTACTGATTATAATTATCAATATGCTAGCAATGCGACAACCCCTTTTGATGACATAGATGAATTATGGTCTGAAAATTATGTTTGTGGCTTACCGCAAGGTTTAATGATGTCAGAAAAAGTTAGCAGATTTCCATCGATTAAGCAAATTTATGGTGTTGACGATGAAGACTTGGCAGGTGATTTAGATGCACTTCTTGCTGATGCGGATGTCGCATATTTAGAAGCAACAGGTAACGAACCAATTGCATTTGATTTAGAATTATTTTTAAATGGTTTGATAGGCGTTGTTGGAGGTTGGACACCGACAGCTTCATTTGAAATTATCGAAAATTTAGCACTTTCTCCAAGACTCTATACCGAATTAATTGATTTGGATTTGGCTACATGGAATCCAACTTATACCGATTTAACCGAAAAAGAAATACGGTGGGGCTCCGGTCCCTGTCTTACTCTTGCATTTATAGATGAAACACATGCATTTGAGGATATTTTAAGCCTACACGATATACATGTGACAGATGCAGTTGCTGGTGAATTTGAAATAATTGCAAACTTTGCACCAGTCTATCCTTCTATAGACGAAGAGGAGGTAACATTGATAGGAGTTTACTGCGGTTCTTTAGACGCATCACCATTTCCGACAACAGATTGCCATTTATCACCAGAAGCAACTGCGGTTTGGAGTGTAATGAATGCAATATTAGCACAGGATTTAGTTGGACCTACAGATAATTTCCATGTAACAACTGCAACTTCGATAAATACAATTTCCGGTTATGATCTAAGTTCTGCACTTACTACACAAATGGAACCTTACTTAGGTGCAACTACTCCGTATAAATGGAAATATGATGCTACAGGAGACTATTTTTCACTTTTAAGTAATGATGGGACTCAAAGTATAAATGTTTATTTTATTACAGATATTGCAGTGGGTACCGACTATTTATACTTAATGGAACCCTTAGCCGAACCAGATTTTGCAGGTTTAACCAACGATTTCACCATTGTTTCAATAGATGGCGCAACTGAATTAGGTTTTGCCGGTTACATGACTTGGAATTGGGCTAGTGAAATTTATACTTTCCCTGTCGCCGATTGCGATTTTGCTGTTGAATTGTTTTGTAATGACAAAGAAAATCTAAATCGAGCTGATTTAGAAACGCTATTTTCTGCTTTAATCGATGATGAAAATTTCACACCAGCAATCGGTGCTCCTGTTTCCTTAGAAACCTACGCTGAGTATACGGATAATTTGGAAGTTATTACTGGTCATCCTGCATTAACTGATTATTGGGCCGTCACTTATAACGATGGGCATGTTATGCAAGCTACTTTCAAATCTTATGACCCATCAGTAGGTGAATATACCACAAACTGCACGGCAGAATTTAATATCGAAGATGCAACTATTACGGACATGATTGATGATGGAGATTTTGGAGAATTAATTAGTCTAACTGGTAATTACGATTATACGTTTTCAGATTACACCTATAATTTTATTTTAGAGATTGAAACTCCAGAAGTTGTTACACTTTTTGTGCAAGGAAATACAACGTGTGTGCCAATTAAAGATTGTGATGATTGCCATGAAGAAATTACAGATATTTATGAGGATTATACACCTTCAATAGTTATTGTTGATCATACTGTGACAGCAGGAGTAAGCACGGTCGGTGTTGACGTAGCAGTTGCCGGTGTTGGAACTGATGCCGCGAGTGTTTCCGGAACTACTACCTTTACAACCATAAAAGGTATCGGCAACAACAGAGCGTTCCGACAAGATACTGTTGATGTGGCTGTTAATACTACCAAGACATTTATGATGTATGCCCGTTATGTAAATACAATAATAGACACATTGTACAAGCAAATTTCAGGAGGTAACATGAAGGTAATTGCTCGTTTAGGAGATTTACCGCCAACAAAACCTGTTTATACAGTTGATGAAGATTGTATTGATGATTATCAGGCCTATCCATTGGTAGAAAGTGAAAATGATTGTATAGACCAGCAATTAACGTTGGCTTATGCAAATGCGCTCGATGCCTACAATAATTATATACTGGAAATAAAAGATTTATTTAAAGATGATTATGTAAGTCATTGCATGTCAGCGCTGGAAACATTTACAATGCAATATGAAGCAGGTGAATATCACTATACTTTGTATTATTACGATCAGGCAGACAATGTGGTTATGACGGTGCCGCCAAAAGGCGTAACTTTTATTGATGAATCCGATTTTGATGACATTGATGCGTATCGGGATAATGTTGTGGATGCTGAGCCAGTGACACCATTGCACAATTTAACAACTCGATATGCATACAACAGCTTAAATCAATTAAAATGGCAATCAACCCCTGATGGTGGAGTAAGTGAATTTTGGTACGATGGCCTTGGAAGAATGGTCTTATCACAAAACGCAAAGCAGAACAAAATTTATGAAGATGCCGAAGAAGTTGACTTTGAGAAATACAGTTATACTGCCTATGATGATTTAAGTCGTATAGATCAAGTTGGTGAACTTTGGACAACACCTAATATTGAGGATCAGCATTTTGCTGAAGCTGACCCTGTTGATTTTGATATAGAAATTAACAAGGCGGATTTTCCGGAAGATATTGCTTCTTACCGAAAAGAAGTGACAAGAACGCAATATGATGTAGCGCTTGATTTAACAATAGATCCCCCATTTGGTGCGCTGGGTCAGCAGAATTTACGCAAAAGGATTGCTTCTGTTTTTTATGAAGATAACTATGATGCAAATTTAAACACTTATAATCATGCCACTCATTATAGCTATGATATTCATGGTAATGTGCATACTATAATTCAGGACAATCCTGACCTAACAAGTTTAAGTGAGCAATTTAAAACAACAAAATATGAGTTTGATTTAATTAGCGGGAATGTAAATAAGGTAATTTATCAAAGCGGCGATGTAGATCGTTTTTACCACAAATATGTTTACGATGCCGACAACAGAATAAATGAAGTGTATACCAGCAGAGATAATGTTATTTGGGAGCGTGATGCCCGCTATTTTTATTATCGCCATGGACCATTGGCGCGTGCTGAAATTGGCGATTTAATTGTGCAAGGCATTGACTATGCTTATACAATACACGGTTGGTTAAAAGGGGTTAATGCTGGAGCATTAAACTTTAATAGAGACATGGGAGGTGATGGACAGGGATCAGGTTATAGGAAAAATATTGGTATTGATGCTTTT